>Ga0307990_1000189_pt1 | contig 59922 bp, 41 predicted proteins | sample EllFjometagen129_FD_203168 | JGI IMG/M metagenome (GOLD analysis project Ga0307990, IMG submission 203168) | Marine microbial communities from Ellis Fjord, Antarctic Ocean - #129 | ecosystem: Environmental > Aquatic > Marine > Unclassified | place: Southern Ocean | collected 2014-10-08
GGGTTGATAACCTCCAAACTAACGACAAATACGACTACGAAGCCTACATTAAAGAACAGCGAATAAAGGAAGCCGAAATTGATACCGCTATTTATGATGCAAAAATCGCTGTTGAAGAAAAATTACTGCCATTGATTGAACTGGAAAGGCAAAATGCTGAAATAGAAAGACAGAATGCTGAATTGGAAAGGCAGAATGCTAAACAAGAACAACAAAAAGCTGAGCAGGAAAGGCAAAATGCTAAGCAGGAGAGGCAAAAAGCCAAGCAAGAACAACAAAATGCTGAGCAGGAGAGGCAAAAAGCCAAGCAAGAACAACAAAATGCTGAGCAGGAGAGGCAATAAGCCAAGCAAGAACAACAAAATGCAGAACAGGAAAGACAAAAATTGATTTCAACCATCAAAAATATGAAAGCAGATGGAATGTCGAATAAATTAATAGCCAAATATACAGGAGAGAAGCTGGAGGATATCAATAGAATTCTGAATCAAAATTAACCTTGCTAAGCCCGGGAATTAAATATTTAGCTATGACTAAATTATTAATACCATCATTTTAAGAAGTATATTATTTTATTAATTTTGCAAACCAAATAACAAAGCTGATATGAACGTAAACATGATATTTGCCTGGGCACCAGGGCTTCCCGAAATACTCATAATACTTGTTGTTGTGCTACTTCTTTTCGGTGGCAAAAAAATTCCGGAACTCATGAAAGGCATGGGAAAAGGCATCAAGGAGTTTAAAAACGGAATCAACGAAGGCGAAGAAAAAAAAGAGGAGAAAGACACTACAAAATAAGGTATGAGAAATCTTATCAACCTTCAACCTTTACCAATGGCTTTATTTTCATAATGGCCTGCCTCACCGTTTCTACTTTATCAAAAATCAGCCTTAGCTTGCTCCTGGTTTGATCCATTTTAAATGCCACAGGGTTATTTTTCATATAATTAAGAATATGCGTGAATGCTGAGGATTGATAATATGATGAATCTTCACCACCCACAAAATAACCAAACAGTCGTCCGTTTTTCAGCGCAAGCTTTTCAAACCCAATTTTCTTAGCCATCCACCTTAGCCTGATCGTATTGAACAAATCATAAACTTCATCTGGCGGCCTGCCAAAACGATCTGTTAGACGTTTCTCAAATCTCAACAAGCCTTCTTCGTTTCCAATATTATCCAGCTCTTTGTACAAACTCAGCCTTTCGGTAGTAACCGAAATATAATCTTTGGGGATAAGAATTTGTAGGTCGGTCTCGATTTGACAATCCAGTACAAAATCTTTCTCGGGCTGATCTTTAAACACATCTTTAAATTCCTCTTCGCGCAACTCAAGCATGGCTTCATCCAGAATTTTATGATACATTTCGTAGCCAATATCCGAAATAAAGCCACTTTGCTCACCGCCCAAAAGATTGCCGGCACCACGTATATCGAGGTCACGCATGGCAATGTTGAAACCACTTCCCAGGTTGGAGAATTCTTCGAGTGCCTTGAGTCTTTTCCTGGCCTCCTGCGTAAGAGTTGATAATGGCGGAGAGAGCAGATAGCAAAAAGCCTTTTTGTTGGCACGTCCCACCCTGCCCCTGAGCTGATGCAAATCGCTAAGTCCAAAGTTTTGTGCATCGTTGATGATGATGGTATTGGCATTGGGAATATCCAGGCCATTTTCAACAATGGTTGTTGCCACCAATACATCAAACTCACCTTCGATAAAATCGAGCATCACCTTTTCAAGTTTCGGGCCTTCCATTTGGCCGTGCCCAATTCTAATTTTAACACCCGGGCAAAATTTTTGAATCATGTCGGCCACATCCCTGATGTTCTTTACCCGGTTGTGTACAAAGAAAACCTGCCCGTTTCGGGAAACTTCATAATTTATAGCATTACTGATGACCTCCTCGCTAAAGCCGCGCAATTCAGTATTTATAGGTATCCGATTGGGTGGCGGAGTGTTGATAACCGACATGTCGCGGGCTCCCATAAGCGAAAACTGTAAAGTTCTTGGGATCGGGGTGGCTGTAAGGGTTAGCGTGTCAACGTTTACTTTCAATTGCTTTAATTTCTCCTTTACAGCAACACCAAACTTTTGTTCCTCATCAATAATCAACAATCCTAAATCCTTAAAAATAATTTCTTTAGAAATCAACTTATGAGTACCAATCAGGATATCCAGTTTTCCATCATGCAAATCTTTAATGATTCTTGTTTGTTCTTTACGGGTCTTAAAACGGTTGATGTATTCGATATTTACAGGAAAATCCTCCAGACGTTTATTAAAGGTTTTATAATGCTGCAAGGCCAGAATTGTAGTAGGTACGAGCACAGCTACCTGCTTACTGTCTGTAACCGCTTTAAAGGCGGTACGGATAGCCACTTCGGTTTTCCCAAAACCCACGTCGCCGCACACCAGCCGATCCATAGGATATTCCTTTTCCATATCCAGCTTGGCATCCTGTGTTGATTTATATTGGTCAGGAGTATCTTCATAAATAAATGAAGCTTCCAGCTCGTGTTGCAAATAGGAATCCTGGGTAAAAGGAAAGCCTTTGGCCGACTTGCGTTCAGCATACAATTTAATGAGGTTTTTGGCAATATCTTTTACTTTTTTCTTGGTTCGCTCTTTAAGTCTAGTCCAATTATTAGTTCCCAGCCTGTTGAGCTTAGGTGGAATGCCTTCCTTACCAACAAACTTGGCAATGCGATGCAGCGAGTGTATGCTCACGTAAAGTAGATCGCCATTATCATAAACCAGCCTGATGGCTTCCTGCTCCTTTCCATGATTGTCGATGGTTTCCAGCCCATCGAAGCGCCCAACACCATGATCGATGTGGGTAACAAAATCGCCCGGCTGCAGGTCATAGATTTCTTTAAGCGTCAGTGCTTCTTTGCCTTTGTGACTTTCACGTAAATGAAATCGGTGGTAACGATCAAAAATCTGGTGATCGGTGTAACAGGCTATTTTCAGCTTGTTGTCAATAAAACCCTCATGAATAGGAAGCGAAATGGTTTCAAACTCTATTCGTCCGGTGGCGTTGTCTTTTTTAATTGCATCACTAAGTATCACTTGCAATCGGTTTGCCTGCTTGGGATTTCCCGCAAAAATCACATTATCAAAACCTGCTTTTGTATTGCTGTGAAGCGCCGAAATCAATAAATCGAAGTTCTTGTTAAAGGATGGCTGTGGCAAAACATCAAAATGAAAAACTTTATCCGCCTCTAACAATCGGTGATTTCTAAATTCAACAGTTGAATGCCCAAGGGCTTCCCTGAAAAAGGTTTCTCCGGATATGAATAAGCCTTCCGGATTTACCCGGGTATTCTCTTTATTTAAAGTACTATAGGCATGAATGGCTTTTTCCAATTCGCGGTTCATTCTGTCGATGGTCTGGGAGGCATCATCAAACCAAAAAACTGAATCACCAGGAACAAATGAAGTGAAAGGAATTTTGCTTTTTGTATGCTCCCTTTTCTGCAAGTCGGGCATGATGGAAACCGTGTTGAGCATCGTAAGCGATAACTGGTTTCCGGGCTCAAAAGTTCGGATGGATTCTACGTCATCACCAAAAAACTCGATACGGTAAGGATAATCACTCGAAAAGGAAAAGATGTCGATTATGCCGCCACGAACTGCAAATTGCCCGGGTTCTGCCACAAAATCCACCTGATTGAATTCGAGATCAAGCATGGCCTCGGTCATAAAATCAAGCGAAAGCTTATCGCTTTTCTTTATAATGAGCGTGTTTTTTGCTACCACAAATTTATCCACCACTTTTTCAGCTAAAGCTTCAGGATAAGTAACAACGGCAAAACCACGTCTCCGTCCATGAAGTTTGTTAAGTACCTCACTTCTCAGCAGGATATTGGAAGTATCTGTTCTTTCAATTTCATAAGGCCGCTTGTAAGAAGTAGGAAAAAACAACACTTTTCGTTTGCTGTACTCCATCTCCCGCTCATTGAACAAGCTCTCAAGGTCGTTGTGGAAATAAGCAGCCGTTTCTTTATCGGGAAGGACAAAAACCTGGCTTCCTCTCGATAATTGTGTAGCCGCCGCCGCCACCATTGAACACATCGAGCCTTTGGTGCCGGTAAAATGAAGCCGGAGGGTGCGATCTTCCTGCAATAGTTCGACAACCTTTCTGATTACCGAACTATCAGCATATAGTGCAAGTATTTCTTTACTATTCAAAATCTTTGGAATGGTTTAGCTGCAAAATTAGGGTTTTGTTTTGGAAACAAGGAAATGTAGGAAAATGATTTTTGCTTTTGGGAAGATGAGAGAAGTTAGATGGTGGAGGGTAGATGGTGGAGGTTGGATGTTAGAACTTAGAAGGGAGAGGTTAGAAGGGAGAGGTTTGTGGATAGATGGAAACCCTAAAATAAAGTCGCCCGGTGAATAACTTTTGGCAATCGTACTACTATTTTTAATAAAAACTCTGCTACCATGTATAATTCACCGGGTGACTACGAAACCTTTACTTTACCTTTTGTGAGATATTTATGTATTCTACTAATCCTTCCAACCGAGTTTTATATTAAAAAAATGATCAGGAATCGTGGGGTTTTGCAGTTTATGAGTCGGATATTCTTTTTGGGTGTAGATGGCCGTTAGCGTATTTCCCGCATGATATAAATGCTGATGCTTGTCGGGGCTCAACCCATCGAGGATACCTGCAAAAACTTCGAAACGGGTGGTTTCGGGGTTGGTGGCGTAATCGTGCCAAACCACGATAGTATCATCATGGACAAGATGCCTGAAAACTTTTTCGGTATCATTTTTCACCATTTCATAGTGGTGGTCGCCATCAATAAAAATGAGATCGTATTTCGTATTAAGTGAACTAAAATTATAATTCGATGAATTACCCCGGATGTGTGTAATATTTTTAACCCCCTTTGAGAAAAAGGCAGTAAGTCCGATGTATGCCTCACTCATGCCCATGCTGCGCATTTCCTCATCCGACAAATTGAAAGTAGTGCAATGCTTCGCTTTTTGGGCAACGTTAACCACACTTTCGCCCCGCCAGGTTCCAATCTCGAAATAGCAACAATTGTCAATGCTCTCGGCAAGATTCATCAATAAAGCGATATCGGTGGGCAGTGAACCACCATCGAGGAAAGCCAACACTGGCACTTCGGCATTAAATTCCCCGAACAGATCGCGCAATTCAACCACCGGGAGTCCGTTGCCCAAGCCATATTTCTTTGCAACATATTTTTGCCAAACGGCATCATCGTTAATTACATGATTGAGTAGTGAAGGCTGTCCTGCAATAAGCTTCAGGGCTTTAAAAAATTTCCCGATTTTCGACATAGATTTTCTATTTAGTCGGCAAAAATATCTCTTTTTTCTTCATCATATAATGGAAACAAAGCAAACTGCTTACAGCATTTCACCTATCCGGTTTAAAATAGCACTTCCCTCTACAATTTTTGTGGACAGCGAGGCGATGGTCTCGGTTTTGGCTATATCAGAAAAATGGTCGCGTACAAGAATGTAACGGTCGTGCAAGGGCTGTCGTTGTTGCAGTTTTTGTGGCCAAAACCACATTTATGAAAACAGCCATCCCCTTCCATCATGCTTATGGGCTGAAGCACCCAACCCGGTTCATCTATATTATAACCACCATCTTGCTTGTATTTTACCATTTTACGGATGTAGGGAAAAAGTACGAGTTCCTCCTTTTGTATATGTGCGGTGAGATTTTCGGCAGCCCCGTCAAACATCTCTTTTACATCGAATAACTCAGGATGGTTGTCGCCATGAGCGTTACAAAGTTTTTCCAGCCCTTGCTGAAGAAAGGGAATGTTTTCGCGAACGTAGCTGTGGTGTCTATTTACAATATAATCGCTGAGCGCATCCAGCTCAAGCTGTTCAATGTATTTTGAGTCAGGATCGCTCATTACCAGCACGGCTTCAATTTCAGGAATAAGTGAATCCACTTCTACACTTGAGTTTTTGCAGGCTTCCGTTAGGCTTACACTTCCACCACAGCAAAAATCGATATTATTTTTTTCGAAAAGTTGGGCAGTTTTAAAATTCTATCTTACGACATCACCCACAATTGTTGTCGATTTAATTTCCATAAAGTTCTGATTCTTCAATTTAACAATTACAATCCAACTTCAACTCCCCACACTTTCACTCATCAAGTGGCTCAATCTGCCCATACGAGCCGCACTCATCGCAAATAATCAGGTTCATATCGTGTACCTTTCCACAGCCTTTACATTTATAGCGTAAAGAAGGTAACTCTTCATCAATCTCCGTAACTGCACTTAAGTCTTCATTATTACTTACCTCTTTAAAGATAGAAACCAAAAAAGGTTCGCGACCAAGATAAAGCACTTCATTATTTTTAAGCTCCAGACCTTTGTGCTTAAGGCAATCGCGGCGGGATGGGCCAATAAAGGTCCCGTTCATCGAGTTGAGATCGGTAACGAGGTAGTGGCCGTTGATAAATTCGATTTTGCAATGTTTGCGGCTAATGTGCTGAATATTTTCTAATACTTCTTTACCGGTATTTTGACGGCCAAGGATAATTATCTCGTTGTGTGGAATTTCGATCAAATCGCCGGTTTTCTGATAAGTAAGCACAATGCCCTTAGACAGTCCAATGTTTTCTAATACTGAAAAGTTTTGATCCTCATCAGAATCCGTGGCATCAATCGTCTTAATATGTCCGAGAGGAGTATTGCAGTTTTTACAAATTTCCGGCCGATCTTTTTCTTCATCAAAAAAATGATCTTCAAAACAATAATCGCATATTAGTTTTTTCATTTATTCAATTCAAATTTAATTCCTGTATTCCTGAGCTGCCTGGTAATAAAGTCAAAATCACCCGATTTTGGAATGCCGGTCATAAATACATCATTTTTTTCATCCAGCATTAACGACCATTTATTGGCCGTTTTTCGAAAATCGATCGGGTGAATAGAAATTTCACTACCTGTCATCGATTTATCGGCTTGCTCCGAAACTTCAAATCTATACATTTTTTGATTTGTAGAACCCCTCAGGTTTTTGTCCTCCTGCAGTTCTTGAATAAACGGGCCATCAATTAAATAGTCTATACATTTTGTAAACAACTGGTCAGGATGTTTTTCGATCAATTCTTCGAGCACATATCCTGAAAACACCAAAATTTCCAAATCGGATTTTAGTTTAATAAACGAAGAAAATGAAATTAAGGCTTCGTACTGATCGAAGGGTTCGCCGCCCGTAATAGTAATTCCATCAAATTGTTCATTATTTTCAAGAATCCCCGAAGCCAAAGACAAAACGTCAACTTCCCTGCCTTTTTCCCGATTCCACAGGTCGGGACTAATGCACCCCCGACATGCCTGCGAACAGCCCTGAACCCAGATAGCAAGCCGCTTTCCCGAACCCAAATTGTACACCGGGTAAATAATCCTGTTTAACTGCCAATACATTCAAACTTAACTTTGTTATGATCGGATTTATCGATAAACACCCTAAAGTGCAAATTATCTGCTTTTTGTTGGCTGTACATAAAATTTGCAATTCCGTTTTTAATGTAGGTTTCCACCCTGTTGTTAATGCCTCGCCCACCATTAATCAGGTTGTCAGCAATATAAAGTCGGCGAAATTCCTGGATGAAGTTATCGTCAAAATCGAAAATGCAGTTTTTTTGCTTCTTCAGGTTTTCTTTAATCATATCCAAACTTTTGAGCAAAATTTGCTTATCAACATCGGGACGGATAAAATCGAAAACCACAAAATTGTCCCCAAACCTGTTGAGTATTTCGGGCCTGTTTAGTTTAGTGTTGAAAAAGTTTCGTATTTCATCCAGGATGTTTTTTGCGGTTAACTCGTTAGAATCGTCATAATTTACATTGAGCACACGCTGGCCATGCTCATCTTCGGTATAAACGCCGAGGTTACTTGTAAAAATGATGAGCGATTCGGAGAAATAAACGGTTTCGCCCTTGCCATCAGTAAGGCGGCCATCATCAAGAATTTGAAGGAACTTGTCGAAAATTACCGGATGAGCTTTTTCTATTTCATCAAACAGTACGATAGAAAATGGCTTCGCGCTGACCTGCGAGGTAAGCTGTCCGCCCTCCTCATAGCCCACATATCCCGGAGGTGAACCTATGAGTTTTGTATCGGAGTTTGAGTCGTTGTATTCACTCATGTCAAAACGCAAAATGGCATCTTCGTCATTAAAAATGAGCGAAGCCAGCGATTTTGCCAATTCGGTTTTACCAACGCCGGTAGGCCCGGCAAAAAACATGACACCTTTGGGCTTTGTTTTGGTTCGCTTCATATCAATCGAATGCAGGCCAAGCTTTGCCCGGCGGATAATCTCAACACTTTTGGCTATGGCGGCATCCTGCCCCATCACTCTTTTGCGGAGCTCATCCTTTGCATTTTCAATCTTTTCCTTCTCAAGGTCTTCCCAAAAGTTTTCGCGGGTACCATACTTAAAAAGATCGATCACCTGCTGAATATTATTTATATGAATTTTTTCCTGGTTGGAAATGGTGATCAGGTTTTCGAGTTCCTGGTTTACAAAACCATCGGTAAGATCGGCAAACATGCCCATTACTTCCTTTTCATTCACGATTTCATCCTTTTGATAAAAGCGCTGCATTTGCACTTCCATAAATCGGTTGCGCTCCTCTTTATTTGGCTTTTTTATATCGATGCCTTTGGTGAGGGGGTTTTCGAGTAAGAGCCAACTTGGGATATCGTTCAATTTATCGCAGATAAAAATGAGTATGTTGCGCATCCCTTTTTTTTCAGGGAAGAGCCGTGCATCCTGGGCTGATTTTAAAAGTTTAAGGAAAATTACGCGTTCATCATCGGTAAGATTATTTGGGTCGCCTGAAAATCTTGAACTGTAATTGATAATTCCCGCTGAAAGCATTTTGTTATTTGAAACCAGGAGGCGGTAAAAAGAAAGTGCGTCGGTTAGCTTTTTTTCGATATTCGAAATCTTCTTTGAATCGAGGAAGGTCTTTGCCCCCGGCACATTTTCGATCAGGTATTTTACAATGTTATCCCTGTTGATATCAGGATTCACGGGCGATTCCACATCAATACCATCAATTACATCATAATATGAAATGATCTCGTAACCTTCATTTTTCAGGTAAAGTTTCAAAAGGAGTTTTAAATCATTAAATCGAGCCCACTTCAAATCCTGCGTATCTTGGGTAGTATGATAATTAACCGGAAAGTAGTAACAATCATACACATTTCCATAAAGATAAAACTGGGATTTCAGGGTTTGAAAGCGTTTAAATTCCTGCATCCAACCCGGGAAAACTTGTTTATAGATTTCTGACATAAGCGGAGTTTTTTGCTATTTCCTTCCAAAATTAATTAAAAACGGACATAAGGGGTAAATAGGGCGTATGATAAAAAAAACCAGCCTTACTTATCCATTTTCCGTTTTTGCGAAAAACCCTTTGCTGACCCAGTGCTTGTTTTTTGATTCTGCTTTATTAATTCACGATACTTTTCAGGAAGCCTGATCAAGGCCTTTTCGGTGATTGGGATTTCATTTTTCAGCGAAATATCCAAACCTTGTTGTTGCAAATCCTCAAGCATTTTTTTAAACTCATTACAAGTATCTTCCATCCCGGCCATTTTTAATGCTTGCTCATCATAGCTCAATTCATTCCGATCTTCAGGAATTAAATAATTATACAAAAGCTGACCGGAATCGTCAAAGCGCAGGTTGATAAAATTCTGTCGGTCTGAAACTTTTAACAATAAGGCATCGGGAGAATCAAGGTCTATAACTTTTGTATCACTCACCACATCGTAGTTTAAATCGCGCAAAGCTGCCACCAGCCTCGACTTAATGTAGCGGCGTTCCTGCGCTGCAAGCTTTATTTCTTGAATCAAGGTCTGATTTTTTTCTATTAGAGATGAAAGATGGCCTGAAACATTTTCAACATCAGAATGCTTAACAACTTCACGGTTTATTAACTCATTAATCCGGGTTTTAAATTTTTGGGTTTCGACACCCATCGAGGATACAAAAGTCATTGCCGAAAGTTCCCGACTTATCCTGACTAAGTTTCCTTTGAGGTCGTTTTGCTGAATATGTTTTTTAATTTCTTCGTGAAGCTCAACAAAGAAATACTGATTATTGGCGTTTAAATTCCGCCTGAGATTAAGGAATCGTTCAGTGAAGATATGTTTATGTTTTCCATCATTTAAGTTATTTAGCAGAGTTTCAATTTTCCCGATTGTTGCTGAAATTCCACTTAATGATTGCTTTACATTTTTGGATTTTTGAGAGGATACCAGCCTCACATTTTCCTCAACCATATTTTTAGAATGTGTTTTTGTTCCCGGTGTTGAAATCGTTCCCAATTTTTTCCTGGATTCTTCAAACGAATCAATGAGAGCTTTTCGGAAAGACTCAAGTTTTTTTGCCGTTTCAACAGTAAATGGTGGATGCTCAAAACTAAAATTCGCTTTTCTAAGTTCTGAAATCTTATCCTTTTTTACCAAATCATCCAAAGCTAAATCATCAAAGTATTCGAGCATCTGCTTCTTAAGTACAGCGAAGTCCTCCTTGTATTGGCTTAAAAGATTTTCGGTTTCAAGATAATATTTAAAATCATCTTCCAGGGCGTTAAACCATTGCTTTTGCTCTTGGAGCAGGTGCTTTAGCTCTTGCTGTTTTTCGATATAAGCATGAACATGGTTGTAAAATTTATTAAACTGCCCCTGGTTTATCTCACCTTCAAAATTTTCGACAAATGGATTGTTGATACTTTGAAAATGCTTAAAATGTTTATTGAGGAAATCCTGACAGGTAATTTCAATTTTTCGGGCTGAATCAGAAATTTTCAGTGAAGAAAGATATTGCCAAAGCGATACTATTTCGTTTTGTAATAAAAAAAGTGTTTTTAGATTTTTATCAAAAACCTCAACCGAATAACTTTTAGGGCCGCTCATTACTTCACATTTATTAGAACATTAAAAAAATAGATTCTTTCCCGAAGTTTCGGGACTACCAATGACATTTTTGTGTAAAGGGCTGAAATCCTTACTATTAAACAGACCCCCGCCTTGCTCGCCTCGCTGCGAAGCGGGCCGCTCGCAGATGGCCAAACCTAAAGGCGAGGCAGGTCTCAATCTCCGCCAGCTGGCGGATTCTTCGAGGTGACAACGCTTCCGTTTGGGTAGTGGGAGGACGGGGTCATTTCGATGCCGCACGTGCGGCAAGAAATCTATTCCATAATGTCATTTCCCCATTATCGGCGAGTCTGACCCGAAGGGAACTTTCCCAAAGTACTGATTTTTAGTATTTCTCCCGTCATCTGACGGATTGGCGTAAAAAGGCGTCAAAACCCCTAAATCCCCTAAAGGGGACTTTTCCCCAAACTCAAACATGTTATTAAACCATCAGAAAGCCACTATGCTATTTCTAATACACCTAAATATTGTGATAAAATACTGCATAATATCCTATAATCAGGTAAATAATTGTTACAAAAAGCATGGGCCATAATCGAATTTTTTTTGACACTTTAAAAAACGCCCCGATTACGATTAATACCTGGTAAAACATAAAAAGGATGTAGAGTAGCATTGAAATACTGATGGCATTTATTTCAAGTCCTATACTACTGAAATCATAAGAGGCATCCTCGATAAATGCCTCGATGAAATAATACAGGGCAATGAACAGGAATGGTGCAAAAACCATAATGAGTGTAAGCCGGCTAACCAATACACTGTAATTTTCATTAAAACTTTCGTATCGTTCTTTATGCCGCCGCAAACTCAAAAGCGGTAAAAGCATTAGTATCCCTATTAAAATATTGAGGAAATAAGCAAAAAACAACAAGTTGCCATAATTGGATGTAACCATCCTTACCGAAACAAAATTAAGTATGGGCGAAATATTGTAAGAAATCTGCTTAAAAATGGAGCTATCAAGCATGTAGCTTAGGCTAAGATAAACAAGCCCAAAAGCAGGAAGTAAGTATAACAGGTATCGGGGTAATAGAAAAAATGACTGCCTGGAATCCATCTTTTTACAAGCAGTTATTGCAGCCTCAAACGATGTACTTGTAGCCGTGGTAAGCTTCCCGAAGGTGTGTTTTTTCCTTAGCGCTGTTGCAAAACTTTCAAATATTTCATCGTTGGATGAATAAACTTTTCGCGAGATTACCAGGTTGTTTAATGTTTTACTGGTGGAAACATAAGTGGCCTTAATCCCTTTTGACGCGAGATATTCGTTTACCGAATTTTCATATTCATAATAAAATGACACTTCATTAGCAGCATTTTCATCAAAAACAATTATTTTAATATTTACATCAAATGTCGATTGCATTTGAAATACTTTCATTACAAATTCTTCAAAATCAAGGTTGATTAGCCCACGGTTTCCTGACTTATTAAGATATGCTTCGCGTTCGATAAGCGATTGTTGATTTAAAAATTGTTCGTGAAACTGAAGATAATAAAGTCCTATTTCTTCAATATTACTTAAAAAATCGCCCAAGTGTGTGCAAAATACCCTCGAAGGAAGAAATACATAAAGTATGTCGAGCAGGCTTTTTTCGTTGATTTGCTTAAACAAAGTGGCCCTTAACTTTGAAGGCTCGGGAAGGTTGGTGTGAAGAACGCTGTTAATTTTTGCCAGGACGGGCTCCACGAGGGTTTTCCCGATTAAATTATTATTCCTGCTCAATTGAAGGAGGCAAAATTCGAAGGCAAAGAATACTTGTACAGCCTCCTGGTATGAGGCATTTATCCTAACATTATCCAAAGCCATAAAAAATTCATCTAACTTGATTTGAAAATTCCCATGCTGGTAGAGAAAAACATTAGTGCCCAATACATTTACAGGGGTTTCCGGATCAACCAGCCTAAGGATCAATTCCCTTTGCACAAGATAATTTTCCTTACGATAATACAGCAGCGTTTCTTTTAAAAAATTGATGCTGTATTTTTTTTCGCTGTATTTTGATATTTGCCTTATCAGTAATTCAAAATCAACATCCTTTCTAAAATACATTTCTTCGATGTCGTTACAAAACTCTACAAACTCCGTAAACTCATCTTTTGAGGCCTTCATCATAAAAGCGGCCTTTTCGTGCTGCAAGTAGTCGTCATTACTTTTTGGAGGATTTGCTTTTAGCAACTCACAAACTTCATAAAGTGTGGCATAATCATTTCCCCTCAAGTCTTTAAAAACACGTTTTTGATTAAAATGATGAAATAATTCAGGTAAGTTTTTATTCCTGAGATTAATATAAACACCTGCTTTAAATTCTGAAAAATCCGGGGTGTATGATGTTTCGATAATTTCGGAAATAGTAAAAAGTGTTTTGTCTATAAAACTATTGATTTTCCTGTCGGACTTTACCCTTAACCTGCGGAGGGCAAACTCGAATTTAAAAAAGTACAGGCGCAGTGTATCAAAATCGCTAAGCTTCCACAGTGTATCTATTGTTTTGAAAAAATCAACCGTAAGCGATTCAGTATTTTTTTCGCTATTGAAATCAAATTCTTCGAGCCCTATGGAAATTTTATGGGAAGGGTCAAAATAAAAAAGCATGGCTTCTTTTACATAGTCTATCCCGAAATATTTTTTATAATGCGAAATCATTGCATCGAACTTCTTCATACTGGGTTCACCCTGCATATTTTTTACCCATGCCATGAGCATTCTGTAACCTTCAAGGTCTTCGATGAGGTGATCGAAAAACCTTTTATCCGATTCGATGTATTTAGCAAGGTCTTTGCCTGTGCGAATAACGAGCTCACCAATTTCGAGATAACTTACCTCGGCTTCGGCACCATAGTTCACAGATACTTCTTTTCCCTGCAGCCAGGCTTCTATTTCGGCCTCACCCCAACGGTTGTTGTAGTCCTGTAGCGTTGCCCCCTGGATGAGTTTATTGAGCCGTTCAAAATTTTCATTATAATCGATGATGGGCAAACCTTTGGTTCGTCTTTCGAAAATCCTGTGCAGGTTTTGCCTTGTTACCTGATTGGGGTATAACAAATGCAACACAATCATTCCGAGGCTGTAATAATCGTTTTTTTCAGAAACAATTCCAAAAGCCTGTTCCGGTGCCAGGTAAAATTCGGTACCCTTGGTCATGGTTGTGTAGCTGAGATCCTTTTCAGAAGCTTTGTCGAAGGATTTTGCGGAGCCATAATCACCAATTACAATTTTGGATTGCTGCTCATCCAAAAAGAAAACATTTTGAGGCTTGAGATCGCAATGATAAATTTTTTCGTTGTGCATTGTGCATAAGCCGCTGTGTATGGCGCTTACAACGGAATTTTCTATGAATTCAGGAGTAAATTTTTGCTTGATGTCTTTTACCTTCAATAAATCGCTACCGGCTGCAAAAGCTGAAACTTCGAAGCAAAATTTCTCAAGATATTTGTTTGGCCCGGTACCAAAATCATAGAGCAATAAAATATCCTTACCGGCAATCTCACGTATTCGTTGTAAAGTGTCAGAGTTGGGCTCAAGATGCGAATCGCTGAACTGGTAATATAGTTTTAATACAAAAATCCTTTTGTCTTTATCCTTTACTTTATAAATTATTGCTTCGGCAGTTTTACCCTCTTCCGACAACAATTCGAGAATTTCATATTTAATACTATTCAATTCCACGACATCGCTAACACCGATATTATGCGACCCGGTTCGCTTTACTGTAGGGACATCGGGAGAATAGGGTACTGTTTTGTGAATATCAAGCGGGCGACCAATGGCACTTTCGTGACTAACATAAGGTATGGTTTTTACAAAATTACTTTTTGCAAATACCAGCCCTGAATCTTCACCTTCAACATAGGGTTTGGTTTTTAATATGTCATCAACGTTTTCTTCCATATTTAAAAATACATCACTTTATGCTTACCTTAAAAAAAATACAGCTAATATTATCGGGCGATCCATTTAGCAAAGCGCTTTTAAGAATTAAGTTGGCGTTATCGCTCAGGTTCCTGGAATTACTCATAATGCTCGCAAGCTGATCCTCCGAAAAGCAATGAAAGATTCCATCGCTGGCAACCAGGAAAATGTCCCCATCCATCCATTCATCAGTTTCTACATGAATCGCGAGGGGTGCCACTTCATCAGGGTTCCCACCAAAGAAATTGGTAATCGGCCTGTAAATTTCGTGAATATCCATTACATCGTCTTTGGTTAGTTGCACTAAATATCCATCCCTCAAAACCATTACCCTCGAATCGCCGGCATTTATCAAACGAAATTTTTTACCACTGATAAACAAGCCGGAAAGTGTAGTGGCCATGCCCCTTGTGTGCAGATCGGAATCACCAAAATACACAAGTCCTTTATTAATTTGATTAAACGTTTTAATAATTTCCTCTTGGTCGGGAAAAGAATTTAAATCAAACCTAAGATTCAATTCTGACAAAACAAAATTGGAAGCCACCTCTCCTGCCGGAGCGCCACCAACTCCATCGGCAACAAAAAACCTTGAGGTTTCTTCAATTTTCATGTCTATCATCCCTGACGAAAACACCTGATCGTGCATCAATACTGCGTCCTGGTTTTTTGATCTTACTGTTCCGATGTGTGAGAAAGCTATGGCTGATATTTTCATGGAAGAAGTTAGAAGTTAGAAGTTAGAAGTTAGAAGTTAGAAGTTAGAAGTTAGAAGTTAGAAGTTAGAAGTTAGAAGTTAGAAGTTAGAAGTTAGAAGTTAGAAGTTAGAAGTTAGAAGTTAGATGTTAGAAGTTAGATGTTAGAAGTTAGAAGTTAGAAGTTAGAAGTTAGAAGTTAGAAGTTAGAAGTTAGAAGTTAGAAGTTAGAAGTTAGAGCCCCGAAAAATAGAAAATTTATAATTTTCGTAATTTTTCGAGGGTGCACGGGCAAAGCCCGGCATTTAGAGGTTAGAGTTGAGAAGGTTGAGAGTTGAGAAATTAGAGTTAAATTATTTGATTAAAAAAAAGTATGAACTGAAACTTAAAATATTTTGAGCCAAGAAACGAATAATGAATAACGATTAACGAATAATGCCGGGCAAAGCCCGAGCATCCTACCAATGACAAGTTTTTGTAACAAGTTGATTACCTGCCTCGCGACCCGCTTCGCCAAGACTCCAGCGAGGCGAGCAAGGCGGGCAAATGATAAAATAGATTTCTTGCCGCATGTGCGGCATCGAAATGACCCCGTCCATGGGTTGATTTGGGAGGGGGGAATCGGGCGCGAAGCGCCCGATTCCCCCCTCCCACAACCACAACGCTAACGGTGTCACCTCGAGGAGCTTACAGCCTGCCCCGACCATTCGGGGATTGAGGGGTCTATTCAACAGTAGGGTTTTCAACGATTAACAAATAACAATTAACGAATAACAATTTTAAGTTTGTTTGATAAGTTTTACAACTTTTGAGTAGCTATCGTTAGATAGAACAATAAAATACAATCCCGAATTCACCATATCACCACTTGCTGATTTTCCATTCCAAACGATTTCAATTTTATTATTTTCAATTTTTTGATGTCCAAAATCCTTGATCATCCTGCCACCGGCAGAAATAATTGAAAGGTTTCCTTCAAATAACTCAGTTGAATTTAATGTAATAGTACATTGGTCAACAAATGGATTTGGAGATGCCGATAATAAACTATTACTTTCAATCTGCGATGTTTCGGGAGTGGAAGTCCAGGCATTTAAACCACCGGAATAACAAACCACTTTCCCCTGTCGGCCACCTGCTACTACTTCCCACGAAATGTCTCCATTAATATCGGGGATGGATGATAATGCATCCACCGGTTCGGGATAGGCAAGCGATTCGAGGATGTCGCCATTCACACCATCAATAAAATACACGTAATTATTTTGGTACATCGTGCCAAGCACAACATCATTTATATTATCTCCACTAATGTCGGGAATTCGATCTACTTTTTGTGTTTGATCTGCAACTGATGTAAGCCAGATTGTTCCTCCCTGGTATCCGTCAATGGCCACCAGGTTACTACTGCTTGAGGAGAGGGTAAAATCTGTGTATCCATCACCGTTTACATCATCGAGTCTTATCATATCAGTAATGATAACATAACCTCCGCCAATAGTTCCGTCAAAAAGTACATCGCCATTGGTGGCATCAAAAACCTTATAGTCGCCACTGCCAAACTCTCCGCTTGCCACATCGTTCACACCATCGCTATTGATGTCATCCAACTGCACAAGCGCCCAAACTGAACTGCCTTCGGCATAGTTGGTCCAAATTTCGTAGCCTGTACTTCCGTCAACACACACGGTTTTACCCTGGGTTTCGTTGGCATCAGCGGCTCCCGACAGGGCATCCGGAATCCCATCACCATTCACATCATTGATGGCAATAACCGAAAACCCCGGGCCTCCAAAATAGTAGTCCCACACAAGTGACCCATCGATTCCATTTACACAAAATACCCTGTCAGCGCCAGGGCCTGATGATGATCCTCCGGCGCAAGCCAAAACATCAGCAACACCATCGCCGGTAAAATCGCGCGTTGCATCCACTTCGTAAACCCAGCCGCCATCGCCCCAGGTGGAAGTTTGGAATTTCCAAATTTGCTCACCGGTTTTCCCTGATAAAGCCACAACTGATTTATCGCCGCCTGTGGTTCCAACTACCACTTCATCATAGCCATCGTTATTGATATCAGGAAGAAACGAGAGTGCTTCGCTCTGAAATACATTGCCCGAATAAATTTCGTGTTCCCAAAGCACATCGCCGGTACCATCGGCATTGCCATTAAAACAGCGCACAAAATTATCTTCGGAAGCCACAATTACTTCGTTTACGCCATCGCCCGTAATATCCTTCAATGAACCGATGGCTTTCGGACTGTTATCGTAACTCGTGTTGATGGTGTATTGCCACATTTGCTGGCCAATGGGATAATTTTGCACTATCCCATCTCCTGACAGCGTTACTTCCAAAGTTGGGTTGAGTGCATCATTGCTTGTTACCGTCAGCGTTCCTTCATAGCTCATGGCTTCGGCAGGATGAAACCAAATACTTAAATTTTCGGCAGCAAGCGGACTAATTGAAACCGGGAAGAGAATATTTTCATCCACAATAAAAGCTTCGTTATCGCTGGTGATTGATTCGATCAATAAATTTTCATCGCCAATACTTTCCACAAAAAGTTGCCAACTGGTAAAGGCTTCGGCCCTAATATTTCCATAATTATGATCATCATTTATAATTCGAATGGCCGGACCGGAAATAACAGCTTCTCCCTGAAGTTCTATTTCAACTTCCGGATTCACAGGATCGTTAGACTGAATAGTGATAACGGTGTTGAGTGTCCCAATTTCTGTTGGCTTAAAAAACACTTCCAACTCCGTTGAATTTCCTGGCTCAAGGGTTTGTGGAAAAATTTCGTAAGTAAAAATTGGAACAGCATTTGGGATCAAAAGATTTTCGATAACAAGGTCGGTATTTCCTACACTATTTACCTGGATATTCCAGGTAGCCGAATCGCCAATGGCCACGTTTCCAAAATTGTAAGATGTAAGGGGAACACTGATTTCAGGCGTTCCTATACCACCAAGATCAACTTTGTAAAGTGTGCTTGGGCTACTTAGCTGCCCATCAACATACCATAAAAAAGAGCCATCCCAAACCACACCTGATGGTTTAATATTCTCTGCCTGGTGATCTTCCAGCAAAGCACCGGAAAGATCGGTTTTGTAAATGGCATCTCCGTAATAATCGGCAAACCATAAAAATTCATTCTGTCTGCATACATCCCACAATTGATCGTAAACCGGCGGGGAAAAAGATTCAAGCACATTGCCCTGACCATCTATTTTATAAACCATTCCCGGATCAGGGTAATAAGTACACACCCAAAAGTTTCCATCATCCCAGCCAATGCCCGACATGTAATGATCGGGCAAGGCAATGGTTGAAAGCGTATTTCCCGAAAAATCCAGCTCGGTGGCAAGGGCAGGATTTGAGCTTCCCGAGGGCTGATTTATCACCCAGAGATTTTCGCCATCGAAGGTCATTCCATAACTATCGCCAATTTCAGGGTGGGTAAAAAGCAAAGTAGCCTCTCCGTTTGCAGGATCAAAACGATAAAAATTATCCCCATACTGACCATAAATCCCGAAATACAGATACTCTCCATCCCAGGCAAGACCCGATGCCTTTCCCGGAATATCGAAGGTTTCAACAATGGTCCACTCGCCTCCTTTTGAATCACCGCTGGCAAATATTGCCGGAAAAATCAATAAGGCGAAAAAAAGCAGAAGTGTTAGTTTTTTCATAATTCGTGTGTTTTAAATTATTTCATAATTATAAATTTTTCAGATTCCTGTTCATTTCCAACAGAAAACTTACAAATATAAATACCTGTTTCACAATCTCCAAAAGCGTCACTTTGAACATTAAAGCTAAAAGTATTATCGCCTTTATTTAACCGGCCATCAAACACAGTTGATATCAACTTACCATCCAGGCTAAAAATACTTATTTGTGATTTTACACTCCGGTCGGCATCAATATTTATCGTGGCAAAATTTGTTACCGGATTAGGTGAAATACGCAAATCAAAATTTGTTAATTGCTGATTATTAAACTTATTTAATCCAACAGTCAAGCCATCCAGGTTAATCTTGTAGCATGAATTACCGTAAGTTCCAATTACCAGATCGCGGGTTATTGGATGGACATCCATCGAAACGCAGGCTGTATTGGGCATACCTGACGAAATCCCATACCAAAAATAATCATCATTGCATAAGAAAATTCCGCCGTCAGTTGCCAGAATTAGTCTGCCGGGATAATCCGGATCGCAAATAATTTCGTTTGCCGGAATATCGGGAAGGTTATTTGAGATGTCAATCCAGTCCTGACCAAGGTTTTCTGATTTAAAAACGTGGGGTGTAATCTCATCCCACCTAAATCCCGATAAGGTTACGTAAATTGTATTTTCATCAAAGGGATCAAAAGCCACGCAGGTAATCCAACGTTGTGGCAGGCCTTCTGAAATGTTTTCCCAATTATTGCCATCGTTGGTTGAGAGATACACCAGTCCATCGTCCGAGCCGGTGAGTAAATATTCGGGATTTAGCATGGAAACATCAATTGTTGTTATGGTATGGAAAGAACTTCCATCATCGCCCATGGTTAAATCGCCGCTTATTGTCTCCCAATCATCGCCATAATCTGTGCCTTTCCAAAGCCGGTAGGTCCCAAAGTATAGAATAGTGGGATCTTCGGGATGAAGCTCAAACGGTGAAGACCAGTTTTTCCTGTCGTTTTCAAAGGCCCAGGAAATATAATCGAAGTCGTTGCCAAGGTCGAACGAGCGATAAAGATTGCCCCATTGCGACTCGGCATAAATAATATTGGAGTTGGTGTAATCTACCTGGCAATACATACCATCGCCGCCAAGAATAGCCTGCCAGTCGTTGAGATTTCCTGTAAGTGTGCGAATAGTATTATTATCCTGTGTTCCACCATAAATCCGTTGAGGGTTCAAATAGTCAATTTCGATGTGATAAAACTGGGTAAGTGGAAGGTTATTGATTTTTGTCCAGTTATCGCCGTAATTATCCGAATAATAGAGGCCGCCATCATTGCCTTCGAATATCCGTCCGGTATTTTCATCAATCCACATAGCGTGATGGTCAACATGAATTTCCCAGGTATTTCCATAATCGGCAAGATTATAAAAACTATTGCCCCCATTAGACGAAGTCCAAAGTTCAACACCCATCAAATAAATCCGGTCTTCATCCACGGGATCCACTCTTATCTGTCCGAAGTACCAGCCAAAGCTGCTGTTCATTCCCTGAATAGCGCCATCGTTGGTTGACGACCAGTTTTCGCCGGCATTGTCAGAACGGTAAACACCCACTTCATTTTGCCGATCGTAAAAGGCATAAACTATATCAGGATTCGACCGGGAAAAGTCCACGCCAATTCTGCCTACATCATTTCCTGTAGGTAAGCCATTGGTCAACTCGTACCAGGTGTCGCCACCATCAACAGTTTTCCATAAACCTGAAGAATTACCAAACGAACGGCGGTAGCTTAAACTTCGAACCCGCTCCCACATCGCGGCAATAATAATATCAGGATTTTCGGGGTACTGCACCAGATCGATGGCTGCGGTTGAATCGGTGAGAAAAAGTACCCTTTCCCAGCTTTGACCTGCATCAATCGATCTGTAAACACCTCTTTGGTCATCGGTGGTAAACAGGTTGCCATTGGCGGCCACAAAAAGCCTGTCGGAATTATTGTAATCAACAAGCACCCGACCGATGTAGGCAGAATTTTCGAGGCCTATATGCTCCCAGGTTTCACCACCATCAGTGGATTTGTGCATTCCATCGCCAACATAACTAAAGCTTGAGGAGTTGGCTTCGCCGGTTCCGGCATAAATAATTTCACTATTGTTTGGGTCGATGGCGAGGTCACCGATGGTTATCACAGCTTTATCATCAAATACATTGATCCAGTTTGCTCCTCCATCTGTTGTTTTCAATATCCCACCTGTTGCGGCACCAACATAAAATTCATCAGGATTGGCAGGGTTTACTTCAATATCGGTAATTCTTCCACCAATGTTTTCCGGGCCGGCCGGTTCCCAATCATATCTTGTAGGGGCAGCAGTTTGCATTTTTACTGCTTTTTTCATTTCCTGCAAATGCGCCTGTGTATTAATTTTATCAAAGGGATACATGCGCTGCCTGGCCATCCAATCGGCAGGATACTGATGTGGATCAACAATATCATTTGATTTTAAAAATTCATTCATTCCGGGGCCGCAGGCAATATCACAAACCTGGTTTTTGTCATGAATAATCAAGGTTGCTGCAAAGGCAAACATTAGTAAAAAGTAGAGTAGAAACTTAATTTTCATCATCGAATAGAATTAGTTAGTTTATCATTTTTAAAATTTTGGATAAAGGTACATTTTTTCCATAAGATGATGAGCCACATACTCTGATTGCACAATTTCAGAACTTCTTGTTTAGCGAAAATTAAATATCAAAAATATTTCACTTTGTGAATCTTTGTAAACTTAGTGCCTTGACGGTAACCTATAAAAAACAAACACTTAGACACTTAGAACACTCAGTAACACTCCCATAGGCAGGCCAATGGCATAAGAAAGATTAAATAATTCAAACATGAATATAGCAACACATTAATTTACGACAACAAGAACATAAATTAATGATGTTCAATTAATGGGATTTAAAGAAACATTCAGAATCATTCTGAATTTCCATGATAAAAGCACCGGAAGTTACTTTTAAAAGCAGAAAGAACAGGCATAGGAAAACCAATCTTTTAAGAATTGTTCCCGGAGATTCTGACCTCCTGATCCATCTTTTGGAAATCAAATACCCAATCGGGGGCTAAATTAAATTTAGCAGGTCTCACCAAAGCCTATCCAATATTTTATTTCTGCTACAACGCTATCCTCTCAGCCTGAAAGGCTGCCACATCAAAAGGTCAGGCGATGCCTGACCTTACGAGGGAAGCCACAACACCCCCTCAGCCTGAAGGGCTGAAACCCATTTCCAAAAAAATCAATCACCCGATGGGGAGGTTTTGCCATCTAAGCTGTCGCAGACCTACGGCCTGCCGGTGATCATTGGGGTGCTTTTGTGCTTTGATGTTTCTCCGCAGGAGTCCTATGGACAGGCTTTCAGCCTGTGATCAAAACTCCAATAAAAAGACAGGCATTAAATATTGTCGCTTGGCCTCTCTTTTGTCAATGAACTTGAAGTATTGATTTAGCATTAGCTGTCCACCAAAATCATTTTCTTAAAACATGTCGCGCTTTTTAACATAATAATTCAAACACTTGCCTTTTGACTGGGGACTAATGGAAACGACCCGGGTAAAATTTTTCACCGGAAAAAATGAAAAAAACAGACATATAAGGCTCGAAGGCTCTCCCAATAGGGATACCCGCTTCGCGAGGCGAGCCTTTGGTAAAAGTTTCACAAAGTGTATTTTATACGACATAACTTTTGCGTTAAGTCAGGAGTTCTGAGATTTCGCTGATGAGCGCAAATAAACTCAGCGCAAACCAGCCTTGCTCGCCTCGCTGTAGCTATGGCGAAGCGGGCCGGCCAGATCAGCGATATCTGCGGGAAATACTTTTTAGTATCTTATCTCTAATATTCTGCCATTTTTTGGCAGAATATTAGAGATAAGATACCCATGCAAAATTTAAAATGCATTGTTGTTAATATGAAAGGAAGATAAATAATAAAGCCCTTAATTGCAAAATATGCATTTATAAATTTTGCCGACTAACTTGGACAAACCAAAACAGGAATACACCATAAATTTTACATGATCACCTTGTTTGGTTTTGGCTTGTCCAAGTTAGGATGTTGAAAAAAAAATGCAGGGGCACTACTTTCCAGCCTTTTGGCGATAATAATCTGCTTTTTCTTTGTCGTTTAAGCGCACATAAATGTTACTCAGGTATTGTGCGTAATTGGGTTTTGGGTCGAGGGTATATAATTTTTCATACCAACGCTTAGCATCCTGATATTCTGTTGTTACTACCTTCAACTCCTCCAGCAAGTGCTTGTACTGCTTATTGGTTTTGTTTTTTTCGTAGGCATCCATTTCGGTCTGGTAATGATTTTCAGCTTTAAGAAATGCTTTTTCTGCCTGCCATTCCAGGGCGGGAATATTATCAGGGTTCACTTTAAGAAGACGGATAGAAAGGATATTGCATTTATCATCATTATCTAAAGCAAGATTTACTGTAAACCACTTTATTAAAAGGTTCTCATTTATTTCCGAATCTGGCAAATCTGGCCAAAGTTTTTGTGCCAATTCCCAATTTTCGCTTTCCACGTAAGTTTCAAATAATCTAATGTTAACATCCTGAAGGTGTTCTCCTTCAGGAAAAAGCTCAACATACTTTTGCAACGCCAATATTTCTTTTGAAAGATTGTCTCGTTTTAAAAAACAATTAGCAAGACCACGGTAAGTTTCTTCGGTAGCAAAAGGAGTATAGGTATCCATTTGAAGATAATCGATGGCTTTGGATAAATCGCCGGTATTTAGTGCAGCAAGACCTGCCCTTCCATACACCGGGCATTCATCCGTTTTCTGTTCCAGCTCGTAGCTGGCAATAATCTGTTCATAAGCTGCCAAAGCATTCGTGTAATCCTTTGCTTCATAAGCCTGATCTGAATTTTGTTGCACAATCGAAATTTTTGACCCTGTTGTACATGAATAAGCAAATACAATAAGCAAGGCGAAGAACAATATTCTTTTACCCACAATCATCTCCACAAATTTTAAATTTCGGCGGCAAAGTTATATTATTCATTTTATGAATCCGGTATAAAAAGCCACAGATGCACGGATAATATCTTTTAACATGCTTATAATCTGAGATGTAAATTGAATAAATATGGTTCTTCGTACCTTTTTAGACTGGTCTCATTTATGATTGTTACTATTTCATTGTCGGTTCTACAACCATTTTTGTGGAATGTTGTTTGTAAACATCATTTTTGTTGATAATAAGTCCACAGTCCCGAAAAAACATCCCGAAGGTTCGGGATTTGATTTCATATTTTATCGAGCCCGCCTTGCCGCCAGTGCAGGCTTTTGCTAATGCGAGGCAGGGATGCACGGAAGGTCGGCACAGACAGTTGGCAGTGGGCAGTCCACAGCAGGCAATCGGCAGTCGGCAGTCGGCAGTGGGCAGTGGGCAGTTGGCTGATCCCGAAAGCTATCAGCGATTTTTTCACACTATAATAGTTTAGTAATTTATTTTATTGATTGAAATGATATGTTTTATTAAATCAGCGTGTTACAATTTTTAATACGAAAATCAAAGTTCAATAGAAAATCGCTGAAAGCTATTGGGACTGGGGACTGAAGATTGTGGACTGAAGACTGAGGACCGATAACTGAAAAATTATTGAGCTTTTCCACAAAATTTGCAGTAATACCTCAATGCCTTAGGAGACTTGCACCATACCTATTTAAACCAATTAAAAATTAGATTGATTATTATTATTTTCAATTAAAAAAACTATTTCCGTAAAAAATAGTCTTACTTTTGCGTTTTCCACCTCAAGAGATATTTTTTAACATGCCTGATTTTATGAATCCACCAAGCTTGGAGCAAGTGCTCAAAATTATACTCAATAGCTTCGACACCAACCAGGAAATTTTCGACATTCCCGAGAAACTATTTTATAAACATTGGCATTATCATGTGCTTTACACCGAAAAATACGGTAAAAAAATTCATAATTCTATAGGTATTTCTTCTGGCCCGCTAACTCAACTTGCACAAAATATTGTTTCAGGATGGCTTTGCGGAGCACGCTTTCTTGATTTGAAGACCGTTCAGCCAAATCAAATTACCGACAGAACAAAACCTTCGATTGATATCTTCGATGGTTCCTACAATTGCGAAAAGTCCCACGAACTTACGGTAGAGCAAGCCTATGATCAATATTTAAATGCCTGGATCATAATCCATGTTTTAAACCATAAGCTTAATCCCGACCAATATAAAAATCAGGAAATCGGCACTATTTTCAATATGAGCCTTGGATATACGCTTGCCGATATACGTAGTGATAAGATGCAGTGGTTTGTAGATAAGATGATAAATTGCAGCGTAGAAAAGGAAGAAAAAATAAAGCTTATAAAAAAAATATATCCCGCCATAAGTAAGATAAAGATACCCGATCAAATATCAAACAGTTTTACGGTAAATACTTGCAAAGGATGCTCGGCAAGAGAGTTGGAATACATCTGCAAGTTTTTAATTATTGATAAAAAGCTACATCCCGGCCTTAAATTCTCGCCAAAATTGTTGGGATATAAATCGGTAATGGCCATTTTAAATGCTGAAAATACATTTAATGCTGAGGTTAATCCCGAGGATTTTGAAAACAGCATACAATATGGAGAAGCCATAACACTGATAAAAAACATTTCGGAAACTGCCAATGAATTGGGATTAGAACTTACAGTAAAAATATCGAACAGTTTGGCCTGTAAAAATAATACAGGGCAAATACCCGGGACTGCCGAAGAGGTTTACCTTAGCGGAAGAGCACTGCATCCTATTGCAGTAAACCTGGCTGCAAAATTTCAATCGAAATTTGAGGGGCAATTGGATATCTCATTTTCCGGAGGTGCTAATTGCTTCAATGTGGTTAATTTAATGCAAAGTGGTTTTAGCTCAATTACAACCTGCACCGATCTTCTCAAACCTGGCGGATATGGAAGATTAAATCAATATTTTACCGAACTTTCAAAATCGTTTACCAATTTTCAGGCAAAGTCAATAAGAGAATTCATCCTCAAATCGGGGAATGAATACAACGTAAAAGATGCCGCGATCGAAAACCTGCGCAATTATGCCATTCGCACACTTAGCGATCAGGCATATCAAAAAACCGATGTTTCGGGCATAAGCATTAAATCTAAAAAACCTTTACCGTTTTACGATTGTATTGTTGCCCCTTGCCGGGAGGCTAACCCACTCAATACTGATACAGCCGGCTATTGCTGGCACACCCATAAAAATGATGCTGAAAAAGCCATCGCTACCATATTATCAGAAAACCCCCTTCCTTCAATTATGGGAATGATCGGGGATGATAGTTCAAGAAAAATTTGTACACGGAATAACTACGACTATCCCATAAGAATGAAAGATTTGGAAAGGTTCATCACAGAATTTGAACCTGAGGAGATCAAGGGACTGACAAAACTCTCTGACAACAAACGCTCTGTTGCTGTTGTAGGTAGCGGAATATCCGGATTAACCTGCGCGTGGTACTTATCTATGTATGGCTTCCGGGTAGATGTTTACGAAAGAGAGCAAGATCCCGGTGGAATGGCAACTACTATAATTCCCGGATTCAGGATTTCGGATGCTGCCATCCAAAAAGACATCCAACGCATTAAAAAATCGGGTGTGAAATTTTTAAGCAACACCGAAATAGACAAGGAAAGATTTGACAGAATTCGAAAATCTTACGACTTTGTTTATGTTGCCACCGGGGCTTCCGACATCCCAAAAATGGGCATTGAAGGAGATAAAGCCGAAGGCGTGATTAATCCACTTGTGTTTTTGCGTGAAGCCAAATTTAACGAAAACTATCAGCCCGGAAAAAATATTGCAGTAATTGGTGATGATTGGATTGCTGCCGATGCTGCTCGTGCAGCAATTAGACTTGTGGGTGAAGATGGATATGTTTCGCTAATGACCTTAGGAGGCCAGGATGATTTAAAGCTTGATAAGGAAACGGTAAATGCCATTATTGAAGAAGAAATTGAAATTTTTGACCATTGCAGGCCGGTGAAATTTATATTGGCTGACGGCAAAATTAGCAGCATTGAAATAGTGGATGTTGAAGTGAACTTAAAAAGCCGGGCAAAGAAAGTTGCTTATAAAGATATAAAAGATTCGGAGCAATCGTTTAAATTTGACGCGGTTATTCCGTGCACCGGCAGGATACCCACCGTTGGGTTTACCGACATAAAAAAATTGAAAATTACCGAAGGTTCTTATGCAACGAAACTTGAAAACGTGTATGCAGGCGGCGCAGTAACTAACCCTGATATTTCGGTAATGAACGCCGTGCTTGATGCAAAACTTGCAGCGAGGGAAATAGCAGAAACCTCGGGCATTAAAGTCCCCGACACACTTTTTGCCGGGAAAAAGAATGTGAATTTGCAGCAGCTTAAGGTTAAAAGAGCGCAGGTTGAAAAACCCAACAATCCCGAAGTTGTTCCGGTAGAAAAACGTGTTGATTCTAAACCAATAGTAAAAACCCTTAAGCCCGTATCGGCGCTGCGAGAGGCTGCCCGATGTTTGCAATGCGATGTACTTTGCAACGTGTGTGTAGGTGTATGCCCGAATAAGGCAATGGTTGGATTTGAAGTTGACACTAAACACTTAAAAATCCCAACCGTAACCTTGAACGGGGAAGAGTTTTTTGTTTCTTTTCCCAACAAATTACCCATCGTACAAAAACACCAAATACTGGTTGTTACCGATTGGTGCAACGATTGCGGCAATTGTACTACTTTCTGCCCTTTTGCCGGCCAGCCGCACAAGGATAAACTGAGGTTGCACTTTAATCACGAAACATTTAATAAAGATGAAAATGGTTTGCTTGTAATGAGAAATGAAAAATATTTCGACATTACACTAAAGAATAAAGGCAACCTTGCCCAGCTTACCGAAAACTGGGATGCATATATTTTCGAAAACGATGATTGCATGGCAGTACTCGAAAAAGAAACCTTCAATATTCAGCAAATTACCATCTTTGACGATGACATCCAGATACTTGAAATACCTGAAATTGCAGAAATTAACATGCTCTTCAAAACTGTAACAGGCCTGGTGTAGGGTTCGTTATTAAATAATTTGATGTTATAGAGGTTCTATTATATCTTTTAATCCATGAACATAGATTCCTCTCTGCCGACTGGCGAATCCTTCGATGCGACAACGCTTCCCCTCTTACCAAATCAACCCGTGGACGGGGTCATTTCGATGCCGCACATGTGGTAAGAATTCTATTTGAACTAGTCATTTCACCTTTAGGCCACTTTTTCAGGGGCTTGGGACTACCAATGATATGTTTGTGTAAGAAGCTGGAGTACAGGTTGCCAGAGAGACCTCTCAATCGCCCCGATAGCTATCGGAGCTCCTTCGAGGTGACAAGGCTTTGGGAGGAGGGGGGTGGTTGAAAGTGGGTGCGAAGCGCCTACTTTCAACCACCCCAAATAAATCCCCGCGCTTTGTCATTTCGATGCCGCACGTGCGGCAGGAAAAATCTATTCCCCAATGTCATCTCCTCATTATGCCCAAAAATTTTGGGTAAACTCTCGGAATGACAGGGCAGTGCGGGTCGTGTGGTTGGGGAAGGGTATCACCGGCCTGCCAGAACCCAACTGAAAAAGACCGACATTAATTATCCAGCTCCTGCAAAGCTTTCATCTTTTCATTGTACATATCCCCTGCTGTGTAGATATCAATTTCCTGGGTTTTTTGATAAGCTTCTCTTGCATTGTCGATTTCATTAAGAAGGACATAAGCATCACCAAGTAAAAAATATGCCTCAACACTGTAAGGATTGAGATTGATGCACTGCTCTTTTATTTCAGCAATTACCTGCTTTGACTTTTCAAGTCCATACAATGACTTCGCTTTCCAAAAATGGTATAGCCAAATATCATTGATGAGTATGGCCTCATCAACACCCTTGATCAACTCCTCAAATCTACCCTGCGAATAAAGCATATTAAAATTGAACAAACGCGGGGCAATATATTGTGGATAGATTTCGAGCGCCCGGTTAAACTTTGCCTCGGCAGTAAAAATTTTATCCGTTTTATATTGAATCTTCCCCAGAAAAAACCATGGAGGAGCAATAGTATTGGCTTGCTTGGTTATGGTACTGAATATCTTTTCGGCCTCGGTCCAGCTTTGCTGATCTACAAACATGATTCCTTTATTCATTTGCTCAATGGTATATCTTGAGATATTTGCTCCGGAAAGATTAAAACTCAAAACCCACATCTCCATGTTCAGCATCAAATTTTTATCTGTACAATAGATCAGTGCATTTTTTAAATAATTCACAAATGTTGATCGCTTACCCGACAATTCATTAAAAGCAAGAAATATTTGCAAGTAGGGCTCCGGCTCAAGAGATTTTTGGCGCTGGAGATTTTCGATAATCTTATCATTAAATATGATACCCTTTTCCTTAATATCCATATTCAGCATTTCAACAAGAACCTGAAAATCATCGTACCAGTTGGTTATCTTCAACTCCTCCTTTTCTGTTTGCATTTCGTCAAGGATTGACATATCAAGTTCCCTTAATCCTGAAAGCATCCCAAGAGTATCCAAACGAGTAGTCATATTAACCAGAATGCTCATGTACAAACTAAATTTATATTCGCTGTAAGTACCGGTTTCAAGAAATGCCAGAATTTTTGCTTTATATAATTCCCGGCTCCCGGATATCGTTTTCATTACTTTTTCAAGCTTCGATAAGTAAGTTTCCCTGCAGGTTTTACTTTTTGATTCCCCCATTTCAAAATAGGGAGTAAAAACAAGCTTGCCCTCCTCCATTTTATCGCAAATAGAATCCATCGTCTTCAGGTCGGTTTTATTAGCATATTTCTTAAAATTCAAACTTACCGCTTCCATCAATTTATATAGTGTATCGGCTTTTTGAATGATAGCATTCGAAACCATCGTATTTGATATGTTGGGATAAAAACCAAGATGCTCAATCTCCTCATTGGTTTTAGCATCCTTAACAACTTTAATCAATATTTTATAAGCATCAACATATTTGTGAAGGTCTCTCAATTCCATACCTTCTTCATAAATTGGGAGATATTGGTTGTATGATGGGAAATATTTGTCGCGAATGGCGATTGCATCCGAGGTATCAATGGCATTCACAAAAACAATGGGTTCATAAAGTTTTACTCCATTTTTAGGAAAGGTGAGTAAAACCCGGCTAATCTTTTCATTGGCATTTTTAATAATCACCGGTTGCTTTTTTAGTGAATTTTTTTTACCGTTTTGCACGAGCTTGATTTCAGCAAAACAATCCTCAATATCACCCTCTTTAAAGTAATCCTTTTCGCTTTCTGAATTGGTTTTTACCGTAAAATAAACATATTCATAAGATGCGAAATTTTCAGGTGCAACCACTTCTCCACCATGTTCATCAGAAAAATAAAGCGTTGCACTGAATTGATTTTTCCCTTTTTCTTTGTAGGAAAAATCGGTTTGTTGCGAAAAAACCGGACTAATAAAAAGTAATATACATAATCCGGCTAAGGCCTGTTTGAGTGCTGAATTTTTCATTCTATTTCTTTTATTAAACAATTGCGCACGCAAATATCTAATTATTTGTTTAGAATCAATGCAAATATTATCAAGGTTTACTAATTGGATTTAAATCTTTTGATTTTTAGCAGGATAAATACTTATTTTGAAAGAAAAACAATTTTCCATTTTAGAAATGATGACAGAACAAGAAGCATCCATAACAGTTGACAAATTGAAAAAGAAGGCTCTTGCCATTCGAAAAAATATTTTACAAAGCCTCGCGGCATCAGGTAGCGGACATTTGGGGGGAAGTCTGGGGCTTGCCGATGTTTTTACTGTGCTTTACTTTAACACCATGAACCATCAGCCCGAAAATCCACGCTGGCCCGATCGCGACAGAATGATCCTTTCGATAGGGCACGTAGCCCCCGTGCTCTATGCAACACTTGCTGCCGCAGGATATTTTCCGGAGGAAGAGCTTCTTACACTTCGAAAACTGGGGTCGCGCTTGCAAGGACATCCCGGCCGCGATCATGGCCTCCCGGGACTGGAGTTGTCGGCAGGATCGCTTGGACAAGGGATTTCTGTAGCTGTGGGGATGGCCATTGCCGCAAAAATGGATAATAAAAACTATCGAATATTCAGTATAAATGGTGATGGGGAATTGCAGGAAGGTTCGGTTTGGGAGGCCGCCATGAGCGCCTCGCATCACAAGCTCGATAAGCTTACGGTGATTGTTGACCGCAATAAATTGCAAATTGATGGGATGATTTCGCAGGTGATGGAAATTGAACCATTAAAGGAAAAATGGGAAGCCTTTGGCTGGAAAGTTTACGAATGTGACGGCAACAATATTATCGAATTAATTCAAACTTTTGAAAATATTAAAAACAATAGTGGCAAACCCTCGGTGCTCATCGCAAATACCATCATGGGCAAAGGTGTAAAATCCATCGAAAACAATTACAACTGGCACGGAAAAGCCCCTTCACCTGCCGAAGCCAAACAATTCATTGAAGAACTTTTGTCATCTCCAACTTCTAAAATATGATTTTATTATCAGTACAGACAAGGCATGCCTTGTCTCTATTATTCAAAAGACAAGGCATGCCTTGTCTCTATTATTCAAAAGACAAGGCATGCCTTGTCTCTACCATTTAAAAAATACAATATCTAAATTCTAACATCTAACTTCAACCATCTAAACTCTACCTTCAAAAATGATCAAAAACAAAGGCGACAAACCAACAAAATCAGGATTCGGCGAAGGCGTGCTGGAGGCTGCCCGCAACAATAAAAATGTAGTTGGCATCGGCGCTGACATTACCAAATCAGTGGGCATGGATTTATTTGCAGAGAGTTTCCCGAAAAGGTTTATTTCGATGGGAATAGCAGAACAAAACTGTATGGCCGCTGCTGCCGGCATGGCGCTTTCGGGTAAGATTCCGGTTTTTGCAACTTATGCCGTTTTTTCAGCCATGCGAACCACCGATCAGGTCAGGATTTCGGTGTGCTACAATAATGTGCATGTGGTGATTGGCGGCGCACATGCCGGCATTTCGGTAGGGCCGGATGGCGCAACGCATCAGGCGCTCGAAGACATAGCCATCATGCGGGTAATGCCAAACATGACCGTGCTCTCACCCTGTGATGCCACCCAGGCAAGCATCGCCACGCAAAAAGCTATTGTTGAGCTAAGCGGGCCGGTATATATCAGGTTTGGCAGGGAAGCAGTTCCCGATTTCACAAGCAAAGATCAGGAATTTCAAATTGGAAAAGGCCAGCTATTAATGCCCGGGAATGATCTTTCGATTATCGCAACAGGCCATGAAGTGTGGGAAGCCCTGCAGGCTGCTAAAGCCCTGGGCCGGGAAAACATCTCTGCAAGAGTAATCAATATCCACACCATCAAACCCATCGATGAGGAAATCATCATAAAAGCTGCAAAAGAAACAGGCGCAATACTAAGTGTTGAAGAGCACCAGGTGATGGGCGGATTTGGCAGTGCCGTGGCTGAAGTCGTGGTAAAGCACCATCCTGTTCCCGTGGAAATGATTGGCATGAACGATCAATTTGGCGAATCGGGCCAGCCCCGCGAATTGATGGAAAAATACGGACTCACAGCCTCAAACATCGCTTTAAAGGCAAAACAATTAATCCAAAGAAAATGATAGAGGTAACCTGCGCCATCATTCAGGAAGGCGATAAAATACTGGCTGTAAAACGAGCGCGTGGAATGCACCTCGCAGGCAAATGGGAATTTCCGGGTGGCAAAACTGAACCGGGCGAAACCGCTGAAACATGCATTACCAGGGAAATATTTGAAGAACTTGAAATTAACATCAAGCCCATCGAACAATTAAAACCTGTTACTTATCATTATCCTGAAAAATCCATCCGGCTTATTCCATTCCGCTGCAAAATATTGTCGGGAAAAATCAAACTCGCCGAGCATGAAGATTACAAATGGGTTTCAAAATCTGAAATAGAATTGATGGATTGGGCTGCGGCGGATATTGAAGTTATTGGGTTGAATCAACTGAAGGACTAAACCCTGGTTTGGATAAAGGACTTTTTGAGTAAAGCCGGAATAAAAGTTCAATTCTGGAACTTCAGCGAAATTATCAAAGCTCTTTGATTTAGTTTATAGAGTTTTAAACATCACATAAAGACATATTAAAATTGATATTTTGAAAATTAAATATGGCGCTTCCTTTTTTGTGGATTTTTGTGTTTTCGTGATTTAGAGGATTTATCTCACCGCAGGCGGACATGGAAACGTTAAAACCGTATGGATTTTTTTTGACGTTTCCAAGACCTGCGGACGTTGGAAAGTCGGTGAGCAATGATCGTCCGGATTGTAGTCAGGGTTTGACTTTAAGTCAAGCCCTGACTTTATTTACCATAACTTTAAAAAGGCAAACCTTTTCTTTTTCCCTCAACCTCAGTAGAACGGATAAACCCCCGGAAAAACAAAAACCTTATTACCTTATTTTTCATACGTTAAACCTCTGTTTTTAATAAGGTTAGATTTTCTCTACGTGGATTTTTTTTTCTACTAAGGTTTTTTTTGATGATAAGGTTTTGATATTCCGAAATATGGGAAAGTTTATAAATTTTGACGTTTCCAAGTCCGCAAAATGGCGGACGATAGAAAGTCGGTGAGCAATGATCGTCCAGATTGTAGTCAGGGTTTGACTTAAAGTGAAGCCCTGACTTTATTTACCATAACTTTAAAAAGGCAAACCTTATCTTTTTCCCTCAACCTCAGTAGAACGGATGAACCCCCGGAAACACAAAAACCTTATTACCTTATTTTTCATACGTAAAACCTCTGTTCTGAATAGGGCTTGCTGAAAAACAAAAAACCATATCGTTGGCTTTAATATTTCGGTGCGCTGCACCTCCCGTATCAATTCTAATCGAAGTATCTACAAAGATTATCGCCACTCTGTGGCTTATCTTTCAGGTGCGGAGCACCGATAATCCTCGCCTCGCGGCGAAGCGGGTTTGTAGAATTTTTCCCGGCAATTGGGAAAAAGGTGCGGAGCACCGAAATATTTGATGCATGGTTTTTGAGCAAACATTCTCCAAAACCTTGCACAAGGAATCAAATAATATGGGTTAACTTATAATAATTCAGTGGATTAGGCATTTCTCAGTAGATCTTAAATAAGGTTATATTTTCTATACGGGGATATTTTTTTTCTACGAAGGTTATTTTTGATAATAAGGTAAGGGTATTCCAAAATATGAGGACATGGAAAGTTTATAAATTTTGACGTTTCCAAGACCTGCGGACGTTGGAAAGTCGGTGAGCAATTATCGTCCGAATTGTAGTCAGGGTTTCACTTAAAGTGAAGCCCTGACTTTATTTAAAAATCGTCTTTTACCACTCAGGCAAAATACAACTACCGGAAATATTTTGTAAAACTTTCTCAAAATCATCCAAACTCATTAACATAATTTCCGAATCATCGGCATGACAAGTAAGGCAGGCACCGACAGCTAATATTTGTTTTTGCTCCGCAATAGAAAATGGCCTTACGCCCTCGCGGGTGGCAGTGTAGCCGGTGCGCTCCTTCAAAAAATCTATCCAGGCATCTTCGGGCAGGTCATCGTGTTTGTTGGGGGCATATTTTGGAGTAAATTTCCAGATTCCTTTTTGTCTGTCAATCAGGTATTCCAACTTTCCGCGACCATAGCCAATGGCCAATGGATCGTTGTGGCAGGACTTGCATGATCGACCTTGTCGGGATGTGGTGTGGGCAACCGTAGGCGCATAAAGGCGGTGAAAAATTTCCTCACTTTCCTTTCCTTCATAGCTTTCCTTATCGATGGATAAAACCATGCCATTGATAAAAGTCCCGATCATTCGTCTGTCTTCTCCGGCAATTTCTTTCCGTTCATCAACACCCAAAACCGGCGGCTCGGCCAAAAACTTGCCCGTGTATTCCACCCAGGTACCTGTTTTAAATTGGTTGTCCAACAAGTCATAACCCTGAGTGTTTTTTTCATAACTATTGTGGCAGCCGATACATTGTGGAGCCCAGGCCGTGTGGCAAGCATCGCACGACAAATCCTTGTGGACATCTCCACGGGTGCAATCATCAGCGGGGGCTTTCAATGGCAATATTTTCCCGGAATTTTTCGATACCATCCACTTTTTACCTTCATCATCCACGAAAGTGTTTACCATGGCCAATCCCGATTTTTCAACTTTCAGGAAGCGGCGATCTTCAGGATACTTTCTGAGATCAAATATTTTGCGGGTTTCGCTGTCCAACTCAGCAAGGCTTAGGGTTAAGGGCTGTCCGACAAAGTGGCAATCGGCGCATTGTATTTTTACCTGAAACTCTTCGTGCTTATAAAGATTTCCGTCACCCATCAGCTCATAAGAATTATGACAGTCGATGCAATCCATGCCACTTTCGTGATGCACATCAGCCTTCACAAATTCAAATATGCGCTGGTCTTCCAATTGGCGGTATTTTTCCCAATCATTTACTTCTTCTTTCTCCAATTGAGTTTCGTGCCAGCCTTCGTAGTTTGTAGCAATTCTGCCCGAGCGGCTGTGGCAGCCAAAGCAATGGTTGTTTGAAATATTTAATGAAAGTTGCGGGTGGTACGACAAATCCATTTCGAAAGGTTCGCCGGGTTGTATTTCTCTATTTGGATAATTCAAATGGCAGGCATTACATCCGCCACCACGGGAAGTTTCAGTAATTGGACCATAATCAGTTTTGGGATTTCCCAGGTGGCAGTTGGCACACATATCCCTCAAATGTTCATCGGCGGCTGAATGGTCAATTTCGGTAATCCTGGATAATTGCCCGGGTTGGTCAATTTCGTTAAAAACAAACCTGTCAACACTCACCACACCACTCATCGTGGTCATAAGGGTATTCTGAATGCGATCGGCAATTTCGGGATGGCATTCAGTGGTGCCGCAGGTTCGGGATGCATTGGCGAGGTTGCCGGGAATTTTAAGCATATCGCGGTGCGAATCATCTTTATCAAAAGTGTAAGGATCGCCCAAATGGCAAGCTACGCAGCCCACTGCCTGTGGATCATGGGATGGCGTGAACCCTTTCATGTTGTGATGACAAATTACGCAACCCTCAGTTTCATCCGGCATTTCAGCCATGCTCATCAGCAAAGTATCCGGCAATTGTTCAAAGTTGGTTTCTTTTACCTCGAAAGGAAAATATACATCCTGCATTTGCCAGTCCCATTCCCAATTTTCGCCCCTGAAAAAGTAGGCAATGACTGTTAATCCAAAATAAAAATAAAATGAATACAAAACAATCCGGCGAAGGAGTGTGGACTTCGGCGGATTTGCTTTTGGAATAAAATAAGTAAGCACCAAAAAGCCTGTTAGAATCAAAAGAAGCCATTCGGGGCTCGACATCCAATGGAGAATTTCCTGCAACCCTAAAAAGTACCAGGGGCCTTTCACCACGGGGGTAATATTGTCGTGCAAGGGGGCACGAAACAAAAAGCTTAAGGCTGAGATTATTATAGCTGTGATAAAAAATGTCCGGCTTTTGGTCCAGATAGTTTTGGCATGCTCAAGAATTACAATGGCCAGAAAAATAGTTGCAGTAGCAATGTGATGAACATACAATACTTGTAAGCTCTCCTCTTTTCCGATAAGCGACCATGCCAGCAATCCTCCAATCCAGGGAATGCCTTCGGCCAGCGAGCCAATGATTTGCCGTGCTTGCAGGCTATCGAAATCTGCCTTTAGTATGAACCCTGAAATCATCACATAAAAAACAAAAATCAGGCTTATGACCAAACGAAGCCATACTCCATTTTTTACTTTCTTGGTTTTCGATGATTTCAAATATTCCCAGGTATGCAGAATTGTAAAAACCAAAAACAGTTGTGCGCTCCAATAATGTGCATTCCGCAAAAAACTTGCTCCGGGATTGGTGAGCAGCATCCGGACAATCGAATCGAAAGCATGATTTACATCGAAAGGGATGGCGAGAAAGATGCCACTTAAAGTGCAAATTAAAAAGTTGGCAATGGCCAAAAACCCCCATGTATCATATTTGAGGAAGGATAAAATATATTTTATAATGTTAGTCAAATTGAAGGTCTAAAATGAAATTAGCAAACGAAATTATTCATTTATCAGAAACCAGTTGTAAAACAGTGCTAATTTAGAGTTTGTCTTTTTAGTCAGGTTTCCCGCAGATTTCGCTGATTAACGCAGATTTTATCTGCAATATAAATTAAATAGTGTGTGTCCATAAAGTCGATATTTTCACTAATTGCCTCCGCAACCCCTTAGTCCCCCGCCTGGCTGGCGAGGCTGGCCTAAAGGGGAAATCCCGTGCTACCAGTGCGTTGGGGGGTTCTCCCCTTCAGGGGAGCCAGCCTTGCCGGCTAGGCAGGTTAGAGGGGTGTGCGGTGGATTATTACTTTAAAGACCAACACTAATTAGGGCTTGCAAGTACTAACAATTCTTATCACTCCCAACTTTCACCTGGCGATTAGTCCGGCCTTCGATGGATGAAAGTGACTGCTCTTTTAGAATTCTTTTTGCAAATATCATGAATTTTTCAAGATTGTCCATTCTGGCAAGCTTTAAGAATATTTCTTCCGAATCGGTAAACCATAGCGAAAAATAAGACCAATAATCCTTCATCTTATTCAAGGTTGGATTGGTGCGCTCAAACTTGTTCCTGATTTCGCAGTATAGTTCTTCATAAAAATTAAATTGACGGTTCCTCAAAGCTTCAGTATCAGAAGCATCATTTTTATCCAATATTATTTCGGGCAAAAAAGGATTAGACAGTACACCCCGCCCAATCATCCAATCCGATATTTGTGGGTAACGCTTTTTTAAATCCAAATAACTCTGCTTGTCTTTAATATCACCACTAAAAACAAGCTTGTGTTTAATCTCATTGATGGTTTGATCAAAGACATCAAGAAACATTTCACCCTCGTATTGTTGGATTCCTGTTCGTGGGTGAATAATCAAGGCCTCTAATGGAAAATCATTATATACTTCTATGAGTTTATAGAATTCTTCGGGGCTTTCATATCCCAGCCTGGTTTTTATGGAAAGCCTGAGTGGCAGTGCAGGAATAATTTGTTCGAGAATGTCCCGTAATAGCTCAGGATAGGGTAATATTCCCGAGCCACGCTTTTTCCGGGCGACAGATTTTTTAGGACAGCCAAGATTCCAGTTTACAGTTTCATAACCCAAATCTTTTAACCTTATGGCGAGATTTAAAAATTTTGCAGGATCGTTTCCCAGTACCTGGGGAATAACCGGAAGCCTTAAGTTTTCTTTAGGCAAAACATCTCTAAGGTGCTTATCGCGAAACCTTATTCCTTCGGCCAATGGAATAAACGGACTTACAGCGATATCGATTCCTGTAAACACCGTTGACCATGCTCTTCTGAATTCAACTTCAGTGTATCCTTGTAATGGTGCGAGAAAAAGCATTAGCTTAGGTTAATTGTTATTTGTGATTTGTTAATTGTTATTTGTTATTAGGTTAAAATGTTATAAGTAATAATTAAGGTGATGCCCTGAATTTTCATCATTTTGATAGTTTTAGTATCCTGAATGCTCCCCGCAAAACCAGTCCGAAAACCAGGGTTCCAACAATAAGGTCGGGGAGGTTTGAATTTGTGAAAATAATCAAAACAGCGGCCACAATCACTCCAATATTTACCAATACATCGTTTGAAGTAAAAATCCAGCTCGCCTTAATATGCGCTCCCTCGCTTTTGACCTTCTGCAAAATAAATAAACACGCCATATTCCCTAACAAAGCAAAGTTGATGGCAAGTACCCACCACAGCACCTTCCTTTCGCGAAGATTGACAGCCTGAATGGCCGGTTCAGCGCTTTTTTCGGAAACAAGCAACGACGAGCCCATGTTAAGTTCATTCAACAATTTCGTTATCAACTCAACATTTTTGGAGTTATGAAAAACCGAAAGACGACGGTTGGGAATATCGAAATCAAGCTTAACCAAACCTTCTGCATCCTCAAGCTTCATCCGGATCATGCGCTCCTCCGATGGGCAATCCATACCTTTAATTAAAAATTCGGATTTAAACATCATTTGTATTGCTTACGATTCCTTTTTTTCCTCTATCGCTGATAAAACCGACATCAGCAAATTGATATCATTATCTTCTAAAAGTGAAAGCCTCTCAAAAATACGTTTGCAAATGTTTGGATTCCCACTAATCTTGGTTTCTTTTAAAAAATCCTCAGTCTGTGATATCATGGCTTTAAATTTTGGTTCAGGGATGCTTGCTTCTTCCTGCGGATGGACATCTTTAAAATTCAATTTCGACAGCAAATACGCGTAGAGCATCACTGCCTGGCCGAGGTTTAAGGATGGGTAAACCGTGAGCATCGGAATAAAAGTTGAGACATGACAAATATCCATCTCATCGTTGGTTAAGCCTGATTCTTCGCGACCAAAAACGATGGCAGCCGAATTGATACTTTTAGCTTTATGTCTTAACAATTCAGGCAAGTTTTCAGCAGGATGATGATCGCCTTTTACTGTGCGCGTTTTGGCACTTGTGGCAATAACAAAATCTATGTCCTTCAAGGCTTCTACCAAAGTTAAGAAAACCTTAGCACAGTCTAAAATTTCTCCGGATGCTTGGGCTACCCATTTTGCCTTACCTTCCAGGAATTCGCAGGGATTAACCAAACGCAAAGCATCAAATCCCATGGTTTTCATGGCTCTTGCGGCTGCGCCAACATTTTCGGGAACAGCAGGTTCAACTAAAACAAAATGGGTTTTCATCTGTAAAAATAGCAAAACAAAAAAAGGTGCTCCTCTGAAGCACCTTTTGTTTTTGAAAAAATATTTTATTTATTCAGGTTTTTGTCCCGAAGGAAGCTCCAGGCCATAACCTTGTTTTTTATCAGCTTGTTTGAGTTTAAAGGCGAGGAAAATGGAAATTACACCACACAACACCAATACAAGGATTGGAATGGTATAATCATAATAAGGCAGACTTCCGGCAATTTGCAAATCTTTTACTTTATCAGCGATTTCAGCAGCAGAAAATCCCTCTGCTTCAAAACCCTTGCGGGCAACTTTGAGCGAATCAACTACCTCAGGATTTACGAAAGTTAACAATGCACCGATACCCCAGAAGAACAATCCCAATCCCCAGTTTTGTACGGTGAACATCGTAGAATATGCGGTACCCAATCTGTTTTCAGCAACGATTTTCGCAACTGAAGGCCACATGGCTGCAGGAACCAGTGAGAAGGCAATACCAAGACTGATCAATCCCATATAAGCAAAAAGTGGGGAACTGGTGAGTGACAGGGAAAGGTGGGCAAATATCAAAAGTAAAGCACCGAGCATCATTAAGGAAGCTGCTTTACCTTTATTATCAACGATGGTTCCGAAGATAGGAGTAAAAATAATTGTTCCCAAAGGAATCAGAGCAGATGTTTTAGGACCGTTATTAAGCCATGCAGAGAGCATTTCGCTATTCATAAAAACCAACACGGCAAAAACAGCAATCAACACAATTCTAATGGTGAGTTTTTGAGAGCTACTTTTCATATTATTCGGCACCACGGTAACGCCAATGGCAAAAAGGAAAACTGTGATATAAACCAAAGCATTACCAAAGGCCTCGCTACCAAAAACTACAACTGAAGCACCTTTAGGCAGGTCGTACATAAATCCGAATTTGTTTACCAATAAATCGGGAGCATATTGAATAAAGGGGAAAACCGCCGAATAAAAAGCAACACACAATAAAGTGATATAGATAAATGATGAATTGGTAACAAGTTTCACGAGATCAGAGAATTTGAAATCTTCTTCAACAGCTTCCTCTTCATTATTTGCTACCCTGGCAGCCTTCATTTGCTTGTCAAGTTTTACATCAAAAACCGTATAGATTAGGAACATGATCAAAGCCAGGCCGATTAAACTTGCGGCAAAAGTTACAGCGGGAGAAACTGACTGCCCTGCAATATCCAGTGATATCGCGATAGCCAGCGCCGAACCCAATCGCCCGAAACCCATATTTATCCCCATGGCAAGCGCAAGTTCATGGCCTTTAAACCATTTGACGATCGTTCGCATTGCCACCACGCAAACTACTTCAAGCCCGGAGCCGAACATTACACGTCCAATAATTAAACCTGTTAGCATGGTATTTTTATCAGTACCAAAATAACCGGCAGCAGTTAAAGCCGAGACCAGGCCACCCAAAACTGCAAGGCTACCAAAGGCAATACCTGCAAGCCTGATACCCCATTTGTCAAGAATAATACCACCAATAATAATCATACCAAATACATTGGCAATGGTTGTCAATCCGATCATTCTTCCAAATTCTTCACTTGTAAAACCAAAATCAGTTTCGATGAGTCCTTTGAGTCCTGAATAGAAATCCTGAAAATAGTAGGTTGCAAATGTTAGTGCACTAATCAGGAACATTACGAGCCAGCGAAGGGCTGCAGAATCGTTGAGTAAGCGTCTTGCTTGTGTCATTTGTGTTTTTAATTAGATAAGTAAATAAATTTATTTTTTGATTTGGCCGCTAAAATAGATAAAATACGTTAAAATTGAAGCCGGGGTTAATTAGTTGTAAAAAGTATTTTTTGGAAAACGATACCAGGCAATGGTGAAGCGGGAATTGAAAAAAAAACCTGATCAAAATAACTTCAGAAATCCTTGCTTAACATAAATCAATTGTCGTGAATAATAGACCTAAGTGACTCTTTGTGTCCTTAGTGCCTCAGTGGTAACTTTCTTAAAATCACCACTGAGACACTTAGATCACTAAGTTACACTAAGGAAAAAAGGATATATGAACCAACTTTTTGGTTTCAAAAAATTCTTCTTCAAAGTATTTACTTAAAGAATAAATCTTTGAATGCTGCTTGATGCTTTTTAGCTCTTCTGTAAAATCGCCTCCTTTTAAATATAGAATCCCGTTGGGTAAGGCATTACTGTTCTTTTTAATAAACTTGCCGCGGCACCATGCCACAAATTGTGGAATACCGGTTATAGCGCGGCTTACAATAAAATCATAGCTACCCCTCACAGATTCCAGGCGCAATTGTTCACCCGAAACATTATCCAACTGCAAAGCTTCTGAAACAGCCTTCACAACCTTGATTTTTTTACCTATGGAATCGATCAGGTGAAAGCTGACTTCCGGGAACAATATTGCCAGCGGTATGCCCGGAAAACCGCCACCCGTGCCCACGTCAAGTATTTTTGTTCCCGGCCTGAATGATAAAACCTTTGCGATGCCCAATGAATTCAATACATGCCGTTCATAAATATTTTCGATATCCTTACGGGAAATCACATTGATCTTTTCGTTCCATTCAGCATATAAAGGGCCGAGCATTTCAATTTGCTGTAGTTGCGAATCCGAAAATTCCGGAAAATATTTCTTAATAATATCCATAGTGGCAAAGATAATTGCTTTTGTGCTTGGGGGGATTTTCCACTGGTTTTCTATTGATGAATTACTTTTCCTTGATGAAGGATTGGGCCTGCGCTACCCCTGGCCCGCCGGCTGGTAGGAAATCAACCCAGCGCTAACCCTGAACCGCCACTTCCATTAATCCGCATAAGCCAATTTTAGATAATGCCATTTGGTAAAGTATTTTCCTTTGCAGCCTGGCGCTCTGAAGAAATGGAAATTCCGTTAATTCATATTTATTCAAAGCAGAAAAACCTTATCAATGTTCTCCAAACCTTCGTAGAATATTGGAAACCCCAAAATTTAAAAACCTCATTACCTTATTTTGCAAATTGATGGTTCAAAAAATAAGGTTAGATTTTCGGGGAAGGGATTTTTTTCTATGAAGGTTAATTTTTTCTTGATTAACTTTTGCATATTAGGATTTATGAGTTGCACGGATTTACCCGAAGGGATGCCCGCTTCGCAAGGCGAGCCAATGGCACAAATCCGCGCATGCTGGGAGTCTTTTGGTGTTCAGGGGTAGAAAAGTCGAAGGGATTATATTCGTGAGTTGGCCACAATATTAGAATTTACAAAAGAAAGGAAATGTGTTAACTTTGTAAAATGAAATACCCAAACGACTATGTAAATAAAATCATTTGCGGTGACAGACTTAAAAAACTGAAACTAAAGATGAGTCAAATTGGCCTCATAATGTACCAAAAAAGGGACATTTAAAAGATAGGAATGGGTCATGAAAACAAGTTGCTAGTAATATAAAAAAAGACTAATAGAATGGAAAACAGAACCGAAATAGCAAGAGAAATTTTATATGAATTTCTTGAATATTGGACGATTGATAAAATCAAGTCAATGAGCTTGGAAGAATATGTTTCTGTTGGCGACAAAAATACATTTTGTCAGTGGCTCGAAACCAAGACGAGAGAATTAGGAAGTATAAAAGGGATAAATTCCAGTAAATTCGGTATTTACAAAAGAAGAAATGCAACTAAAACTCCCAAGAACTTAAAGAATGACAAGCAATATTCTTGGCAGAAATTCTACGGAGAAACCAGAAAAGATGCATTTGAAAACGTAAAAAAGGAAATTCTGAAAATTATTGAATATTCTGAAAAAGGAGAGTTTGAAAAAATAGATGATTTACATTTAACACTTTTTGTAAAATGGAAAATTGCCTATCTATTTTCAAATGAAAGGCTAATTCCAATATTTAAAAAGTCTGTACTTCACGAAATAGCAAAATATTATGGATTAGAAGTTAATCAAAAAATAAAAAATTCTGAAATTCAATATTTAATAATTGCAAATAAACCATCGCATATTTCAATCTATGAATTTGCAGAAGAACTCTACGATAAATTTGGCAGAGATAACGGAACAAAAACACATACTGGAAAGAAAAGAAAATCGATAAGAAAAGGAACAATAGAACGTAATATCAAAAATCAAAAAAGAAAAGGAACTGAAAGTTATATTGCAACTCAAAAACATAATTTATTACAAGAAGCATTATACAATCAACTTATAAAAAATCATGGAAAGAAAAATGTGATTTTAGAAGAGAATTATGTTGATATTAAAGTGAAATTTCCAAATAAAATACATTTCTATGAGGTTAAGCCTGCTTCTTATGCCTCAGATTGCATAAAAGAGGCTCTCGGACAAATAATGTCGTATTCTCAAAAAGATAATGATGAAAGAGAAAAATATTTATTTGTTGTAGGTCAATATGCACCAAATCAAGATGAAATTGAATATTTGAATTTTGTGAAAAAAAAATTGAAATTGAAATTTGACTATCTAAATATTGAATTGAAAGAATAAATACTGCTGGCAACAATGCATATACTTCATGGCGGGTTACGTTATGAAAATGACCATTTTAGTTCCAAATACAAATCGGTGTGGGTTGAAAGATTTGTCCTATAAATTCCGCCACAAAGTATATGCTAACCGTTATTTATTAACTAAAAAAATAACACAGAATTCTATATTTTAAAAAGCCCGGCATCACACCGGGCTTTTATGTTTTATCAATCCATCACCACCTTCCTTGTTACACTATACTCTTTGGTGGTGAGCTTTATCAGGTAAATCCCTTTCGGGTAATTGGATAAATTGATCTGATCTATTCCATTTAGCTTTGTTCCTGCACAGCATTGAAACCGCTGAGTTCATAATAGCCTTCAATGCGGTTAATATCCACAACCCGGATGTTGGATTCAGGTTTTGAATGTCAGTAACTTTCACAAAAAAAATTCGACCGCTTCGCTGTAAATTTATCAAATAGACAAATAAATCAATTGTCCTTCAGGCACCGGACGGAGAACCCGTACGCCTTACTGTCGTAGTCGCGGTAAGATCTGCCGGAGGTGGAGTTCAGACTCCGGTACAATGGATACCCTGAGTGCACACTCGAGGACCACCAGTCGCCGATGTAGCCGAGGTAGGTCAAGAACCCATTGGAATAGCGGCGACCACCGGGCAGGGCTGTAAATCCACTACTGTTAGTTGCGCCCGTGTTGGGACTGTCCCAGTGAATTGTGCCGATCTCTTTCATTTTGCCACCTGCCACACTTTCACCACCCAGATAATCAATTAAAACTGTCCATTCATCATCAGTTGACAAATGCCAACCAGTAGGACATGCATCAAGCGATGCAGGCCAGTTGTACAATACACCATAAGTTTGATATTTGCTTGTGGCTTTGGCTTCGGATACATTCGTTCCCTGATAATCATATACATAATAATAAGGATTCGTTTCTGAACCATTGGATGGAGGACTTACACTCGGCAAGTATGCCAGGTTTTCTTTAATCCAACACTGGTTGCCAATTTCTAAAGTTTCGTATTCATTGCCATCTCTAGTATCAATTAATGGATAACCACATTTCAGGGTGATCAAATTTTCAGTTTTCGTTGATTGATATTGATTGTAAAATGCATAAATACGATAAGAATAAATATTGTTATTCAAATCCAACCCATTATCAGAGAACGAAGTTTGCCCGGCATTTAAAGTTTCAAATTCTCCTTCCCAAGCCCCTTCGTTCACTTGCCTGTCAATTTTAAAACCTTCGTGGCCGGAGTGGCTATAATCCCAAGATAAAGTAACAGTAGTAACAGAATTTGCTGTGATATCCAGATTTTCAGGAGGTGGAATTGTGGCATCAAAATCATTTTCAACCCAGGATGAATTGTAAGTCCCAACATAAGCACAAACACGGTAATAAACTTGTGTGTTGAGATCGAAATCAGTGTCTTCATAATTATTTGCGGTAACGGTTGTAAGTTGTTCCCAGCTACCACCTTCATATTTTCGTTCGATTTTAAAACCATCTTCACCGGTACTATTGAATTGCCAATTTAAGGTTACGGAGGTGATGGTACTATTTGTAATTTGCAAATCTGTTGGTGATGGAATTGTCGCATTAAAATCATTTACAACCCAGGATGAATTGTAACTTCCCACATAACTACAAACCCGGTAATAAACCTGTGTGTTGAGATCGAAATCATCATCCTCATAACTGTTTGTAGTAATTGCGGTCAATTGTATCCAGTCACCGCCTTCGTACTTTCGTTCAACTTTAAAACCGTCTGCGCCGGTGCTATTGTCCTGCCATGTTAATGTTACAAAAGTTATTAAGTTTTTGGATATTTGTAAATTGTTGGGTGCAGCAATTACACCAGAAGTAGAAACAAATTGCTCAGCAGAATTATGGCTTCCAGCATAAGCATAAATCCTGTAGGAATATGTCAAATCAGGGTCGGGGATGATTTCCGCATCATTCCAGCTTCTTGTTTCTTTAGGGAAGATTTGGTAAGCCACCTGCCAGGACTCATCTCCTTTTTTGCGATCTAATTTAAAGCCTTCAATGTTTTTATCGTCATAAGTCCAGGTGAGTTTTTTTTCTGTTATGCTCACATCTTCAATTTGCAGGTTTTGGGGTGCCCAGGATAAGGGATCGATATTGGCTTTTTCATCCCAGGGGTTATTGCGCTCAGGCTTTTCGCAGGAGAAAATGAAAGTCAGTAGCAGAAAAATTAAGGATTGGGATATTTTCGTTTTCATGACTTATTGAAAATTTGAATGATGAATTTTAAATTTTGTTTGATTTATTTTTATGGCGCAATTAAACCATTGATAATCAATAGTACTCTCCCTGATTTGGCGCAATGAAGACGCAATGCCAATCACATTTATAATCTATAATAGTAAGATCCCTGGCCTCTTTGCCCAGAGCTTCCTATTAATTTTTTGGTTTTAAATTCAATATTTTGATTCACCACTGTCCGGTTAAAATATAATTTCAGGAGTATTTGAAATAAGATTCCTCACTTCGTTCGGAATGACAATTAATTAGGTTATTGGGGCGGGGATTGTTGGCGGCAAAGCCGCCAACAATCCCCGCCATCTCACAACACTCCGAATACCTTGTCATTTCGACCGTAGGGAGAAATCTCAAAATTTCATCCAGACAACAATGATTTTGATTTTCTATCATCAGATCTGATATTTCACAAAACAACTTTTAAAATTTTAATTGCAAACTCAACATCCCACCACCCTCAATCGGCACAACAGCAATATTCATCTTTTTCTTTGCCTTGCCTTGTTTGGAGGCATTGAGGATCGTCATGATGGCACAAATGCCACTAACACCAAAAGAAGCATAGGAAATTGTGCGCTGTTGTTCCATTTGGTCATACAGGCTGGTGGCATCCGTGGTAGCGGTTTCGTAATCTTTGCCGGCTTTATCGGAGGAATACATGAAATATGCCCCGGTTCCTGCTGTTACCAAAGTTGCAGCCATCCAAATATTTTTCCGCTTTTTGTATTTGTTAAAATCCATCTGTGCCATGGCCTTCTGGTCAGACACCAAAGTAAAGCTGTAGATGCTTTGTTGCTCGCTAACTGTGAAAGTATCTTCAAAATCGTTGTAACCAGATTTGGATAGCCGGATGGAATTTTTGCCAAAATTGGTGGTGATTTTCGTAGTTGTTGTTCCTTCGCTTTTGCCATTCAGGAAAAGCTTGGCTCCTGATGGATTGCTTTTAATGGTGATCTCTTTAAAGTTACTCAGGTCTTCATCCACTTTGGTTCGTTCGTTTTCTTTGACTTCGGCAGTAGTTTTAATGGTGGTGTAGTTTTCTTTTTTAAGTGTAATCTCGTAGTTACCGATAATAATTTCGGGGATGATTTTCGGGGTAAACCCGTAAGATTTTCCTTCGATAATAATTTCGGCTTCAGGAGGGCTGGAAGTAATGGAAAGGCTGCCGATGATGGGCAGTAATGTAAAAGGCAATGTTTCGGTGGCTCCGGCTTTCATGTCGATTTTTCGTGTCTGGCTGTAATATTTATCCTTTTTCACTTCAATGGTGTGCACACCTTTACGCAGAATGTCATCGAAAGTTCCGGTAGCTCTTTGCTCCCCGTCAATATAAATATCTGCCGTTGGGTTGGTGGTGATATTCACATTTCCAAATACAGGAATCATCTCAATATTCAATGGAGTATTCTCGCCATCCCTGATTCTAAGCTCGCGGTTTATGGGCTCATACTGCTCAAGCGAAAGCAAAATTGTGTGATTCCCGCTTTTAAGGGTATCGAAAGTATGTGGGGTAAAAAAATTTGTGGGGACACCGTCCAGTGAAATTTTTACGCCATCAAGCGGCGTAGTTTTAATGGAAAGTGAACCGAAATTTGAATCAAGAACCATTTCCTGTATTTCCGTTTCGTTGACCTTGATGGTAAAACTTCCTTCTTTTGGATAAAACATCTCCTTTTCAAGACGGTATTCATGATACCCGCTGGTCATTTCCATATTGAAAGGTGTGTATCCCCTGTATTCATTATTTATCCAAACTTTAGTATGAGATGGCTGTGATTTTAGCAGAATAAACCCTGTTGCCAGTCCACCCACACCACCGGCGCCTTTGCGGGTTACCACCATCTGGTAAACCTTTCCCGATGTTATTTCACCCGGAAAATTGAAGTTGTACTTTAACAGATCACCACCCCAAATATTCAGGCGACGTTCTCCGGGAGAAAGATAAATCCAATATTCGCCGGATTTTTTTTCGATGCTCCCCACGATACGCAGGCCACTATCGAAATATAGTCCTTCAATATCCGATATTACCTTGATTAATGCACACACTTTGTCATTGGCATCACGCCGCTCATATTGTATTGCAGAAATGTCGTTGGGGATTTGCCTGAAACCGGATACATCCAGCGAGTCGGCAATAATTGTATTGGTGATTAAAAGAAAAATAAAGAGGTAGAGATATTTCATGCTCATTTCAGATTTCGGATAAAACAAGATGCTAAATTAATCCATTTTTAGATTGGATTAATTTAAATTCGGTAAAAATATTTATAACTATTTTTGTGAAAAGGGATTTCACCCATAAATTTAAAATTAAATAAAATGCGACAATTGCAAAGAATCACTTTCGACCCCAATGTTATGGGAGGAAAGCCATGCATCAGAGGAATGCGTGTAACCGTTGGGACCATTGTTGGGTTGTTGGCGACAGGACATTCTAAAAAGGATATTTTAAAATTATACCCCTACCTTGAACCGGAGGATATTGATGAAGCGCTCTCCTTTGCAGCCTGGCGCTCTGAAGAAATGGAAATACCACTTCAATCGGCATCCTGATGAAGATTTTGATTGATATGAATTTGTCGCCTGCATGGGTAAGCAAACTCAAACAGCAGGGCTTTGATGCTGTTCACTGGTCAGAGGTAGGAAAGGCAAATGCACCGGATATAGAAATATTTATTTGGGCCATTCAAAATGATTGTGTGGTTTTTATACACGATTTGGATTTTGGCACACTCCTGGCCACAAACAAAACAAATTGCCCTTCAGTTATTCAAATCAGAACACAGGATACTACACCCTTAAAACAGATAAATACCCTCATATCCGTTTTATCTGAATTTGCAGATCATATCGAAAGTGGTGCATTAATAACCATTAATAAGCATAAGGCAAGGGTTAGGATATTACCGATTTAACTATTTAATAACAACGGGCTAATAGAACACATCCATGGTGTTGCATTATTTATAAAAGCTCAATCCAGCCAGTGCTGCCCCTGACCCCTAAAGGGGAAAACCGCCCGCTTCCAGCAGTTGGAGTGGCTGCCTTTAGGGGGTTTGAGGGTTTTTGCCACCGCTACCCCTGACCCCTAAAGGGGAAATCCACCACTCCCGGCAGTTGGGAAAGCCCCCTTTAGAGGGTTTGGGGGTGAATGCTTTCCAATAATTCTCCACACTTTTTTTCAATGGTAATTTTCACTTTCTCAATATCTTTCAATACCTCAGTATTGGTAAACCGCAATGTGGTAATCCCGAACCTTTCCATATCAAAGTTTCGACCCTCATCTCTTTCTTTGTTTTCAATATTTGTATGAATGCCCCCATCTACTTCAACAACCAGCTTTATTTTATGGCAATAAAAATCTGCCACAAATTGACTAATCGGATGCTGAGATTTAAATCTTAATCCTAACATGTGTTTATTACTCAAAACATTCCAAAGCATTTTTTCAGCCTCAGTTGGATTTAACCTCATGGCTTTAGCTCTTTCAAAAATTAATGGGGTGGCTCCATAAAACATGGTTTTATCTATTGTATCTTTCAATCTTGCCATATCAAAATCCTTTACAATTCAAATTTAAAAAAATCACCAACGCTACCCCAAGCACCAAAAGGGGAAAGCCGCCCTTCGCTACCCCTAACCCCTAAAGGGGAAACCCACCCACTCCCAGCAGTTGGGGAAGCCCCCTTCAGGGGGTTTGGGGGTTTTTGCCTGCGCTACATCTGCCCCTAAAAGGAAAACCCGGCCTGCGCTACCCCTACCCCTAAAGGGGAATCCACCACTCCCAGCAGTTGGGAAAGCCCCCTTTAGGGGGTTTGGGGGTAAAAATTCAATTCACAAAAAAATCATTCAAGCCGAAAATGCTGCCGTCAGGATTTTTTTCGGGTTGCCAGGTGCGGACATATATTTTTGGATTGAGAGAATCGTTCAGGTCGATCATAAGGAAAAGATAGCCCCGGTCTGCATAGGTGGCAGAGAAATAATCCTGCTTGATTTGGATGCCGTAAATCTTTGAATTGCCGTTGACTTTTTGAACGATGTTTTCCTCGAAATGTATATTGACAAACTCGTTGGAATTGAAAACCCGTTTCAGTCGCTCCATATATTCAGTCTTGCTCAGTTCGATAAACTCAACCTGCTCACGGCCGGCATTGGCATACATCCCATCGATGGGCTCTGCCTTTTTCACCACATTACCAATAATAATTAGCGCATTATCAGCAAAAATGGATTCGATGTAATCGAGACGCTTGAGGCAATAAGCAGTTTTATAATGCTCCAAAAAATCGATCAACTGGTATTTATCTTCCACCGAACCAAAGCGCTCGCTTCGTGAAACAATATCATCGATTGCCTTGTCGCTAATGGCGTAAGATATGGCATCTATTTTCTGATCTTCATTAAAAGTAAATACCACCTGCTCGATAAAATCGCGGGTGTTGTTTTGAAAAGAAAAACGCATGGGAATCGATCGTATCATCGTGGAGTTTTCGATCTGGACAAGGCTGAGGGTGTCAACGAAAGGTAAAATTTTAACCTTCCCATTGGCAATCAATTTATTGTAAACTTCCCAACCCGCATCAGTAAACTTTTCCTCAACCTCACCATAGTTTTTATCCTCTATGGCTTCCACAACCCGCATTACTGTTTTCCTTAATTTTCGCGACTGCCCTACCTGGTTAATTTTTTCAAAGTCGATCAATTTGGTTTCAAGCTTTATGATTTTAGGCTCATCATTAATGCTTTGACTGATCAATGGAATATTAAATTCACACCTGTCGATATAGGGCAGGTTCATATTTTGAAACACTGCATGTACTTCGAGGTCGTAGTTCGATTTGTTTTCGTAGGCATACTCAATCATCAACTTGATTTTTTCGGGTTGCGTTGGCGAAACATCGAAAAATTCGACCAAAGCCAACCCACTCCTGACATTTATTGGATTTGAGTATCCCAAACCAGTCCAATAAATAAAATCCAGATTATCGATGGGTTTACCGTTATAATTTACTTTCATATAAAATGCCTTGTACTTTTCGCTGGGTATCGATTCGGTGCTTTGAACTGCGAAATCAAGATCGGTAAAAACATTATTGATTTTCTCGGGCAAGGCTGACATCAACAAATGCTGACCGGTTTCAGGAAAATCATAAGCTATCAAATCCCGGTCTTTATGACTTTGCAAAAGCATAAGTCCCCAGTAGTAGTTCTTCAGCGCATCTCCAATCCTAAGATCATTTTCAGCATTGATCCCAGCCTTAACGTATTCAATAATCTTTTTTTTGCGGTTTTCGAAAACCTGCTCCATATCCGCCAAAGAGATGTAACGCATTACTTTAAAATTGCCTCTGCGCTCCTCAATCAGCACACTCCTGGCCGACACCAGCGATACGTTGGAATATGTTTTAACAACTGATTCGGCAAATTCCCTGATACTACCCTCTTTCTCGGTAGTCTTTCCTTCAAAATAGCTTTCTACACGCACCGATATTTGCGTTATCAGATGGTCTAAAGCATTGTTGTCGGCATCCCTGAAACCTGAGCCCATCCCGATGCCAAAGAGGTAATTGCCCGAGTTTTGGACTTCATCAATTGAAGGGTTTTGCGCATTTAAGGCAAGGGTAATTAGTATTAAAAAAAGGGGAAGCAAGTATTTCATTCTTTTCATTCGTTTAGCTTTTTGATTATGCTTCAAAAGTAAAGATTTTTTTTTCAGGCTGTACCCAAACAAGCATCAAAAGCTTAGGTGAGACCAGTCTAAAAAGCCATAAAACCCCTAAATCCCCTGAAGGGGACTTGTCCCTCCCGCTTCGTCAGCCCGTTTTGCCTGCCCGCTTCGCCATCGAGGCGAGCGAGACGAGTTAGGGCAAGGAGTAAAAAGGACTAAAAATCAGGAATTTTTATGTTTTTAGACTAAAGTCATCGCTGGAAACAAAAATTTATTTCATGGTTCTATCTTAAAATTTATATTATTGCAAGCATCAATGTCTAATTAAGAAAATGAATTTAAGAAAATTAAATCTTTTCATGCTGCTACTTGCCATTGCAATAACAATGAGTTGCGCAGGAAACAAAGAAAAAAAACAAGCAGATAAGAAAATGAATATTAAAAAAGAAATTTTTGGCGAAGTTGATGGCAAAACGGTATTTCAATATACCCTGACCAACGAAAATGAAATGAAGGTAAAAATCCTTAATTACGGTGGTATCGTCACCCATCTTTTTGTACCCGACAAAAAAGGCCGGCTTGCCGATGTTGTGCTGGGATACGACAGTTTAAAAGGTTATCTCGAAGATACACCTTACTTTGGAGCTATTGTGGGCAGGTATGGAAACCGCATAGCCGGGGGCAAATTTAAAATTAATGATGAAGAATACCAGTTGCCGCTAAATGATGGCACAAACTGCCTGCATGGTGGGATTAAAGGCTTCGACAAGGTAGTTTGGAACGCCGATGATTTTATTTATCCTGACAGTGCCGGGGTTTTGTTAAGCTACACGAGCAAAGATGGTGAAGGAGGCTTTCCGGGAAACCTGGACTTGAAAGTTAGCTACATCCTGACAAATGATAACGAACTGAAAATTGAATATGCAGCCAGTACTGACAAGGATACAATTGCAAATCTTACCCATCACAGTTACTTTAATTTAAAAGGCCAGGGCGAAGGTGATATTCTCGAACACCAAATGCAAATTATTGCCGATTGCTATTTGCCCGTTGACGAAACCATGATCCCCACAGGCGAGCTTCGGGAAGTGAAACATTCAGCGATGGATTTTACCACTCCATACACCATTGGCGAGCGTATTGCTCAAGTTGCGGGAGGCTATGACCACACCTGGGTGCTCAACAATTATGATGAGAAAAACATACACCTTGCAGCCCGGGTTTCCGAACCAAAAAGTGGAAGAATAATGGAAGTTTATACCGACCAGCCCGGTATCCAGTTTTATTCGGGAAACTTCCTGGACGGCAGCATTACGGGCAAACAAGGCGAAGTTTACAACAAACAATATGGCTTCTGCCTGGAAACCCAACACTTTCCCGATTCGCCCAACCAGCCAAATTTTCCTTCGGTTTTGTTAAAGCCCGGAGAACAATACAAAACCACTACCATTTACAAATTTGAATAGATTGTTCATAAGGTAGCCTGTTTGATTTTAAAGTTTTAACCTGATTAATTCACAAATTCGTTGAATTTGTGAATTAATCACCGAAGGCCGAAAATATTTTAAATAAATATTTTCGAGGGTTAATCCTCGAATTTCCTTAGGAAATTCGGCTCTGTAGGCTTTTTAGCCTGCAGAGTGAAAAATTCATGAATTTTTCAGATTAATTCAATAAATGCTAAATTCTCTATATTTGCATCTTTAAGTTTATCAATCAAACGATTACTATTTTCACTTCATAAAATATTCGTATGGAATTTAACAGCATTCCTGAAATGATCAGGGATCGCGCTGCCAAATACCAGGACAAGGTGGTATTACAGTATCGCGACAGACAAGCCAAGGACACCATCCTTACCAAAACCTGGAACCAACTCCTGGCAGAATTCACAAAGCTTTCACGGGTTTTACTCTCGGAATCTTATGGTAAAAATGACAACATCGGGATTTTTAGTTCCAATTGTCCTGAATGGACAGTGACCGATTTGGCTATTTTGAATATCCGGGCCGTTTCGGTGCCTTTTTTCTCCACTGCAAGCCGCGAACAATGCAAATACATTGTGGATGAAACTGCAATGAAACTTATGTTTGTAGGAGATCAAATCCAACTGGATAATGCACTGTGGCTGCTCGACAACACGAAATCGTTGCAACGGATAGTGGTTTTTAATGATGCCATTGAGATTAAAAATCCCAGTTGCATTTCATTTAATGATTACCTGAACGAGCCCATCGATAAAAGTGAACAACTTGGAAAAATTCAACAATCTGCAAGCATTGATGACCTGGCCACAATAATCTATACTTCCGGTACCACGGGCGAACCAAAGGGAGTGATGCTGAAACACGAAAATTTTGTTTACACTTTTCCGCTGCATAAAGAAAGATTAGACTTGAATGAAGATGATATTTCGATGGCATTTTTACCGCTAAGCCACATTTTTGAACGTACCTGGTCATATTATGTTTACTATGTTGGAGGCACAAATTTCATCCTCGACAACCCCAAAGAGGTTATCGAAGTAATGCCAATTGCTAACCCTACCATTTTGTGTGTTGTTCCCCGCTTTTACGAAAAAACTTACGAAGGCATCCAGGCCGAAAAAAATCGCTGGCCGGGATACAAACAAAAAATATTCGACTGGTCGATAAACGTAGGCTATAAAGTGAGCGAATACAGGAAAAAAGGCCAATCACTTCCAGGCCTATTGAAGATCAAACACAACATTGCCGAAAAGCTCGTTTTAAAAAAGCTGAGAAGTATTTTTGGAACAAACCTGCGAGCTACTCCATGTTCCGGAGCCAAACTTCCCATGCATTTACTTAAGTTTTTTCATGCTACCGGGATTTTCGTAAATTACGGTTATGGTGCTACGGAGACCACTGCCACCGTGTCATGCTTCAAAACCGAGAGATACGAATTTGAATCTGTTGGATCGATAATGCCCGGCGTGGAAGTAAAGATTGGCGATAACAACGAAATTATGGTGAAAGGGAAAACTGTTTTTGCAGGTTATTACAAAAAACCAAAAGAAACTGCTGAATCCCTGGTGGATGGCTGGTACATGTCAGGTGATGAAGGTCATATTTCCGAACTTGGAAATCTTGTAATGACAGATAGGATCAAGGATTTGATGAAGACCTCAGTAGGTAAATATGTCTCCCCCCAAAAAATAGAGACTTTACTTGCGCAATATACCCTTATCGAACAATTGGTAGTAGTTGGCGATGACCGGAAATATGTTACTGCCTTGATCGTTCCCGAAAAAACAAAACTATTGGATTTGGCAACGATGTATAGTATTAAATATAGTGATGAAAAAGAACTGCTAAACAATCCTGAAATTATAAACCATATCAGGGAAAGAATGGAGAAGCTGCAGTCATCACTACCCAAATATGAAAAAGTAACACATTTCACATTGCTTAGTGAGCCTTTCACCATAGAAAATAACATGCTTACCAGCACTTTAAAAACAAAGCGCAGGGTGATAGAAAAGCAATACGCCGATATAATAGAGAAAATGTATTAATGAGACCAGTCTAAAAAGCTACAATACCCCTAAATCCCCTAAAGGGGACTTTCCTAAACTACTGATTTTTAGTACTTCTTCCGTCAGCTGACGGATTGGGGTAAAAAGGACTAAAAATCAGTAGTATTGGGATATTTAGACTACACTCATTAATCTATATTGAGCTTCCAGCGTTTGTGCGACCAGAGCCAGTTTCCGGGATTTTTCAGGATCACTTCCTCAAGTTTCTTTGCATAAAGGGTGGTTATTTCTCCGGGTTCAGTCTGCGTTGGATACTCAGTAATAAAGGATAACTCCAGGGTGTAATACCCGCGTTTAACACGCTGAATATCCACAAAAACCACAGGCAGGTTTCGTTGCCTTGCATGTTTTTCGATGCCATGTAAAAAAGCGGTTTGCTGCCCAAGAAAATCAACCCATATAGCATGATTAGGTTTGGATGGGCTTTGATCGGCAGCCATGACGAATATTGCCCTGGAATCGCTTAGTTCTTCAAAAGTTCTTGCAGTTCGGCGGGTTGAGGCAAGAATTGTTCCGGTGCGTGAACGGTTTTTCCGGATGCGTTTATCCATATATGGATTACTTAGGGGCGTGTAAAATGCAGCAATTTGATAATCGAGTTGCAAGGCCGGCGACAATGCGCCCCATTCCCAGTTACCGTAATGACAAGGTGCAGCAATAATATTTCTGTTTGAGTTTTTATAGGAATCCAATATTTCCGGATTTAGAATTTTGTGGCGCTTTTTAATCTGCTCATTACTCATTGTAAAAGCCTTAAAGCCCTCCACCAGCACATCCATTAGGTTTTTATAAGCATCTGATGTCAATCTTTTTATTTCCTCATCGCCGGCATCAGGGAAGCAGCGTTTAAGGTTTGACACGATCACTTTTTTGCGATAGCCAAAAATATCTTTTAATAAGAACCTCATAAAATCAGAAAAAGCATAAAGCAACCAAAAGGGCAGGATACCTATCAAAAGGATAAAAAACCAGGCTATGGCAGTTAAGACTATGTTCATGGGGCAAAAGTAATGTTTTTACAAATGTGAGTTTTGAGTTACATGATAAACTATCATTTGTCCTCCGGCTGGCGAATTAGAAATGTCAAAGACATCTCACCATATAATAACCTGCATTATTCATCTGAAAGCGTAACGAATCGGATGAATTTGTGCTGGTACATGGGGAGCAATGCGGGAAACTTCCGCTAAGGCGGAACAGGCTCCGACTTAGAAATACCCATTTTTGGGGAACGAAGCGGACCTCCCGAAACTTCGGGATTGGTATTACTTAGTCGTAGAAAATTTATGAATTTTCCGGGTTAACGTTTCCATGTCCGCTTTCAGCGGGATTTAGTCAGGGCTTGACTCAAAGTCAAACCCTGACTTTTCCACGCCCGCCAGGACCTGGAAACATCAAAACAGAAGACACAGTACCATAACATTTTTAATACAAAGCCTTTGATAATTACAAAGCCGTAATATGCTGATGGCTATGTGAATTATTATTCCGAAATTTGCGAGATTAAACCCATCATTGGAAATGAAACATTGGAAAGAACACATAGTATCAGATGAGAATATCCTATTGGGCAAGCCTACCATTAAAGGAACAAGAATATCGCTTGAACTAATCCTCAATAGACTGGCTGATGGCTGGAGCATTGATGATATCCTCCTTAGCTACCCATCATTGGAAAAAGAGGATATCATGGCAGTGTTTTCTTACATGTATGAATTTTTGGAAGATGGTTTATTTTTTACTCAAATGCAAAAAACTGCCGGATGAAGTTCATTGCAAACGAAAACTTTCCCTTACCAAGTTTCAATTATTTACTCAGTAACTCGATTGACATCAGGCATATTGGAATAGATTTCCCGGGTATTTCTTTTGATTCAAAAATCACGGTCATCGACAAAAATTCAATCAGGCAAAAGTCCTATGTTTAATAAAAGAAATCTGTTGCCTCTATAAAAATCAAATATTTTTTTTTATCAAATTTTGCAATTTTCGAAATTCAAAAAAATAAAAAATAAAATTTTAACAATAAAAGTCAAAGAGTATGCTAAACAAACAAGATCTTGAACAAATTAAACAAAAAGGAATCAGCGAAGCGCTGATAGAAAAGCAAATCGAAAACTTCAGGCAGGGCTTTCCCTACGCGAAATTTACCGCCGCCGCCACCAAAGGCCATGGCGTGCAGGTTTTTGGAGAAACTGAAATCAACGAACTGGCAGCGTTTTACAATGCCGAAATGCCAAAGTACAAACTCCTGAAATTTGTTCCGGCATCGGGGGCAGCATCCCGCATGTTTAAGCACTTGTTCGAATTTATGGAAAGCTATAAAGGCACAATCGAAGACTTCGAAAAATTCAATGCCGATAAAAGCTTCAACTCAGTATGGTATTTCATCAATCACATCCATAAATTTGCTTTTATTGATGATTTGAAAGCTGCTTTGCTTAGAGATGGCCTTGAGTTAGAAACCCTTTTAAATGAAAAAAAATTCGGCCTGATTGTCGAATATTTACTCACCGACAAAGGCCTCGGATACGCCAATCTTCCCAAGGGACTTTTAAAGTTTCACCAATACGACGATTTTGCGCGGATGGCGCTGGGTGAGCATTTGGTTGAAGGCGCACATTATGCCAAAGATGCCAACAATGAAGTGCACATTCATTTCACGGTTTCACCCGAACACCAGCAAAAGTTTAACAAAGCTGTGGCAGAGGTTGTGCCACGCTACGAAAAAAAATACAATGTAAAATACCACATCACTTTTTCGGAGCAAAAACCTGCCACCGATACACTGGCCGTGGATATGGAAAACGAACCATTCCGCGAAAGCGATGGCAGCTTATTATTTCGCCCCGGCGGACATGGTGCCCTCATCGAAAACTTAAACGACCTGAAAGGCGATATCATTTTTGTGAAAAATATCGACAATATTGTCCCCGATCGTTTGCGCGAACCCACTTATTTATACAAAAAAGTAATTGGCGGATTATTGATTCAACTCAGGCAAAAGTCGTTTGAATATATTCAGATAATAGAAAAAGGAGATATAAATGATGCCAAGATTGACGAACTTATAAATTTCGCCAAAAATGATTTGATGCTTCAGCTACCTAAGGGCTTTGATACTTTGGATAAAGCAGAAAAAATAAAAACCCTGAATCATTTAATGAACCGCCCCATGCGTATATGTGGCATGGTTAAAAACGAAGGCGAACCCGGTGGCGGGCCATTTTGGGTTGAAAACGCCAAGGGAGAGGTTTCCCTGCAGATTGTGGAATCCTCACAAATAGATATGAAAAACGATGGCCAGAAAAAAATTGTGCAGGAAGCCACACACTTTAACCCCGTTGATTTGGTGTGCAGTGTGCGCGATTATAAGGGACAGCTTTTTGATTTGAAAAAGTATATCGACCCGACCACCGGATTTATATCCATAAAATCGAAAGACGGCAAAAACCTCAAAGCCCAGGAGTTGCCGGGCTTATGGAACGGAGCCATGGCCGACTGGATCACCGTATTTGTAGAAACCCCTATTATCACCTTCAATCCGGTAAAAACCGTAAACGATTTATTGAGGGAACAGCATCTGAATCCATAAAAAGTATAACATCAAACATCAAACATCAGATATCCGATGTAAGATGTTTGATTTTTGATATTTGATATCAGAAAAACCTAACAGGTTTCCCGGTTTTGAGCAATGGATTACTTTTCAAAGATCAGGATAAACCCAGAAGGGTAAACCTGTTAGGTTTCCCAATATATTACTCCAAT
>Ga0307990_1000190_pt1 | contig 59551 bp, 42 predicted proteins | sample EllFjometagen129_FD_203168 | JGI IMG/M metagenome (GOLD analysis project Ga0307990, IMG submission 203168) | Marine microbial communities from Ellis Fjord, Antarctic Ocean - #129 | ecosystem: Environmental > Aquatic > Marine > Unclassified | place: Southern Ocean | collected 2014-10-08
GAAGATTTTTGCTACTCCGTTTTAGGGGCAAATTAAACAAGAGCAGCCACCAAGGCACTACATTTTTCCCTGAGAGAAAAAAGCCTTTCAGGGAAAAAACAGCAGCAAAAATATCGTTAACATGTTAGCGTTAGTGGTTTTTTAAGAGCCTAAGAGCACTAAGTAGCACTAAGTAGAAAAAGGAAAAAATAATTGAATTTGAGACAGATTAAATTACTAACAAAAAAACCGCGATCAGAGTTAACCGCGGCTTTGAGTGCTATGAAATTTCTGAATTAAAATTCGTATTTATTATCTTCGATGAGCTTGTCGGCAATGCGGCGGCGTGCATCTTTTACATTTACAGGTGCAACTTTGGTAAGTGTTTCAATTTTTGCAATCAATGCATCACGCAGTTCGCCTTCGGCAAATGAGTTGATGGCATCGTGGCCGGCTTTGCGGATCAATCCTGCAGCATCATAAATAAACACATCCACAATGTCCCTGTATATCATGGTGGCCTCTTCACCCCTGATGCCTTCGAGTTTTTCAAGTCGTAATAAGGAAGATTCAGCGGGGTAAACCTGCATAATGATGTCGGACACATTGAAAAGGATTTCCTGTTCAGAAGTCAAGTTCCGTTTGAAGGTTTCTGAAATTGTTCCCAACAGTAACAATGCAGCTTTCTTGAAGTTTCTAACATAGTATTTCCTTTCTTCGTAATAACCCTCTGGCACATTGGTGTCGAAGCCATCGCTGAATTCTTTTTGTATTGTATTGGAATAGCGGGTAACATTAAAACCTTCTTTTAGTGCTTTTTTGATGGTGGTATCTACAACCAGCATTCGGTTAATTTCGTTGGTTCCCTCGAAAATCCTGTTAATTCGTGAATCGCGGTAAGCACGGTCAACTGGAGTTTCGGATGAAAAACCCATACCGCCAAAAATCTGAACGGCTTCATCCACGATATAATTGAGCGATTCGGAGCCAAACACTTTAAGGAAGGCGGCCTCGATGGCATATTGCGCAATGCCATCGATTGTAGCCTCACCTTTTGGTTTTCCTGCTTCAAGCAACAGCCCGATGGCAGTGTCGATATTTGCCGACACACGGTAAACGGAAGATTCGGTAGCCCAATTTTTGATGACTTGCTCGCCAAGTTTGTGCTTAATAGCTCCAAAGCTTGAAATACTCTGTCCAAACTGTTTACGCTCATTGGCATAATTTACTGATTGGGTTATGGTACGTTTGGCAGCGCCGAGGACTGTTCCGCCCAGTTTTATCCTGCCCATGTGCAAAATATTGAGTGCGATACGGAATCCCTGGCCACGTTTGCCAAGCAGGTTTTCAACTGGAACCTTGCAGTCGTTAAAGAATATCTGGACTGTTGAAGAACCTTTGATTCCCATCTTTTTTTCTTCGGCATTGAACTTAATACCGGGGTAGTTGCGCTCAACGATGAAAGCGCTCATTACGCGGTCGTTGTCGATTTTGGCAAATACTATCATCACATCAGCAAAACCACCGTTGGTGATCCACATTTTCTGGCCATTGAGCATGTAATGCTTTCCATCCTCTGAAAGCACTGCACGTGTTTTCCCCGAGTTGGCATCGGAGCCGGCATTGGGCTCAGTGAGGCAATAGGCCGAGGTTAACTCGCCCGTGGCCAGTCGGGGGATGTATTTTTGTTTCTGCTCATCGTTGCCATAATAAAGGATGGGGAGTGTTCCAATACCTGTATGTGCCGAGTAGGCCACCGAAAAAGAATAGCCTGCACCCATGTATTCGCTGGCAAGCATCGAGGTTACAAAATTTTGCTCGAAGCCTTCATATTCTTCAGGAACCGAAACTCCCAGCAATCCAAGCTCTCCTGATTTTTGGAGTAGCCATTTCATCAGGCCTTCTTCCTGTGCATCTATCCTGTCGAGGCTTGGATAAACCTCGGTTTCCAGGAAATCGGAACAGGTTCCTGCAATCATTAATTGCTCCTCTGTAAACTCTTCGGGGATAAAAATATCTTCCGCTTTGGTCTCCTTTATCAGGAATTCACCACCTTTTAAAATGTTTTCGTTTGCCATGTTTTATATATTTATAATTATTGTCAAAAAATTTGTCCGCTAGCTGGCGGAGGTCATCCCGAAAAGTAGAAAATTTTCAATTTTCGTAACTTTTCGAGGATGCTCGAAAAAATATGAAATCAAAGATTTCTGTTTTTTCGGCATTAAGCTTCGCCGTCATTAGTAGTCAAATGGCTTCGCCGTCATTAGTGGTAATTAGGCTTCGCCGTCATTAAAAGTCATTCATTGTACATTGTAAATCGAATTCTAAATTCTATCCTCTCCCTTCTCCCATCCAACCTTTCCCTTCTCCCATCTCCCTTCTATCCTCTCCCTTCTCCAAAAAAATTTGTGCAAAGATAATATTGTGATTTTATATTGCAAGTGCTTAAAAATCCGGTTTTAAAAGGATAGCATTAATAGCGTGATGATTAGTGAGTTATGGACTAAATAGTGCGCATCCATAAAGTCGTCCTTTTTTAATAATCTAAAAAAAAACATTACTAAAAAGACAGGCTCTAAATACTTGTCAAAACAATAAAGCAATACTTTTGCATTTGTTTTAATGAAAATGGACAAGAAAAAGAAAATAAACCGGAAGACATTTTTTAAGTGGGCTGGCCTGGCTTTGATAATACCATTGTTCAAAGTTTGGCAAAATACGGTTTCGCGCGATAGGGCTTTTGCATCATCACCTCAATCCCTTGAAATTGAAAGTGATTTGCCCGATGGTATTTATTTTCACAATCGTGTGATATTGATTAAAGAAAACAGTGTTTTAAAATTATTCTCCTCTAAATGCACGCATCTGGGCTGTACAATCAATAAAGTAGAAAATGGTGAACTGGTTTGCCCCTGCCATGGATCGAGGTATAGTTTTGATGGAGTTCCTGTAAAAGGTCCCTCGGTAAAACAACTTACTGAAATAGATTTCGAATCTGATTTTTTGGAGGATAGGATTGTATTGCGATACAAGCTCTGATTGTTTGGCCGGGGAGGGTATAAAAATAGGAATGTTTTTAATTGTTGCGGTGTTTTGTATGGCGGTTCGCGGTATGGGGAAGTTGAGATTTCGATGCTTTACCTTATTATTACGGGATAATTTCGAGACCTTTTTCAATAACAATAATAATGTTCAGTTGTTTTGCAATCAACAATACCTGGTGGTAGGTTTCTAAATTCGGATCTCCTTACCCATTTCGTAGAAATCAAGTAGTTACAGCAATGTTTTCGTAAATTTATATGTCGCAAAATCCATCTCGAAGAATACTTAGTGTTTCTTGGTGCCTTGGTGTCTTATATGTTTGTATTTTTTTATGATTAGCAAAATTATGGAAACTTTTCGAGCTTCATTTTGGTAGGAATTTGGGGGGGGTAATTTCCATTTGAGGATACCCTCAAATGGAAATTGAAAATTTGAAAATTTTTGATTTTTTTCATCTTTTCCGGTGAAAAATTTTACCCGGGTCGTTTCCATTAATCCATAGTAAAAAGGTAAGTTTTTGAATTATTATATTAAAAAGCGCAACATGTTTTAAGGAAATGATTTTGGCGTACAGCTAATGCTAAATCAATACTTCAAGTTCATTGACAAAAGTGGGGTCAAGCAAAAATATTTAATGCCTGTCTTTTTAGTGGTGTTTTGGACACACGGAGCTGGTAAAAAATATCGAAGAATAAAAAACGAAGTAGATAAAAAGTTCGGTGATGTTTATTCGGGTTTATTATCACAGGCTGAAAGCCTGTCCATAGGACTCCTGCGGAGAAACATCATAGCATAATTCGTTTTCAATAATCAACGGCAGGCCGTAGGTCTGCGACAGCTTAGGTGTCAAAACCACCCTATCGGGTAATTGATTTTTTTGGTGATGGGTTTCAGCCCTTCAGGGGGGGGTGTGGCTTCCCTCGTAAGGTCGGGCGGTGCCTGACCCCTTTGATGTGCCAGCCTTTCAGGCTGGGAGGATAGCGTTCTAGCAGAAATAAAATATTGGACAGGCTTTGGTGGAACCTGCTAAAATCAACTTAGCCCCCGGTTGGATATTTTATTTTTAAGCCGGATGTAGTGTTTCCCAAGGTAGCAAACCAAAAATATCCGGGATCGAATTTCCAGTCAAAAATCCCGGACAATATCAGCGGAACCTCCCTCGTGATGCGATCACAGGCTTAGCGGTTGGTGTTGGGCGTATTGTATCGGTGGGGTGGTGTTTGGTCTTTGGCCGTGTTAGCTTTTCGGGCCTGGTAAAAGTACCTCCTGATTTGATACCTTGAAACAAGGCGGCATGGAATGGCCCATTAGACTTTGAAAGAAGGTTCCACACAATTGAAGGTGATCTTTTGGCTGGAGTATTTTTCCTGGCGATAATGGGGGGCTTTTGAAATCCAGGTTAGGATGACATTGTCAACGAACCTGGAACATCAAAACCCGCTGCTTTTTGGGAAGGCAGGAACTTACTTTTGAAATTAAGAAAAACAGTAACTCAATATTAATCATTAAAATTTAACTTTTATGGAATCAAACCGACTATTCATGGGCATCGATGTAAGTAAAGGATACGCAGATTTTGTAATCCTGACATCAAATATCGAGATCAAACAGTAAAAAAAGAAAAGCTATGCTCGAGCCTCAATCTTCAATTATTGAAGAACATGCGAAGTCATCAAAACATAGCTTGGTACAAACATAAAAAAAAGTTTGCATTTTATTTGGAAATTAACGGTATATTTTCGTGGTAAATTTTTATTAATTTGCCACTCACTTAGTGATGCCAATGGCACAAGTCATAAAGGCTCTCCCGATAGGGATACCTTTGGTAAAAGCATCACAAAGTTTATTAATTGCAACAGAACAAATACGTAAAGTCAGGAATATGAAATTTTTATCCACAAACCAAATAAAAACAATTTTGTCCTCTCTTTGGATTAGATTATTGAGTTTTCTCAATTTTAACCAGAATAGGGAAAAAAAAGTTAGGAATAGCGAAGGTTATTATTTGTTGCTAAACTTACATTTATTAGAGATCAAGCACTTAGAACAATTTGGTTTCTGTCTCTTGCAAACCAAGGATGCGTAATCTAAAATTGCCCAGTTAAGTTCTTTCGATTCTTCAATATTTACAACTCTGTAAGCCAGGGTTTGCAAATAGGGGTCGTGTGCTAAACTGGCCGTTTTTCGATGGCCAAAGAAGCGCTCTAAAAGTCTTGCCATGTTAACATCCAACAAGGGCGACTTTTTTTTCAATACGAAAAGCTCGTAAGCATTCGTAATATATTGCCCCATCATTGGGATTTCTGCAACCTGATTTCTTTCTTTTGGGAACCGCCTTTTTCTTTTTTTAAGCTCTTGCGCTAATTTATACAGTCGGCTACCACGCTGTTTGTATAGCCCTAATGGATGGATTATTTCTTGAAGCTCTATTTCGCTTGCTTCACCAAGTTGTTTCCATGATGCGTATTTTTTTAAAAATTTCGGTAAAAATATGGCAACGGTTTCCGCCCTTGTTCTTTGCAGGAAAACTTCGGAGATAATTAACTCGTAATTCGTTGCAGATTTTTTCCTCCACGGGAAAGTACGCCCGTTTTCCCGGAACCAGGCAATAAGCTGTTCTTGGAAAAATTCAATATCAGTTTCATATATAATCCCTGGTATTTTCACACCACAAAGTTATACATTCTGCTCGTGGGCTTGATAACTTTGGTTATTTCCTAGCCAGGACACCGCAAGAAAGCGCGTAGGCATTGGTGTGTGTAACTACGCCTTGGTTTTGGTGGTTTTGTCACTATACAAAAAGAAACCCAACTTACATTTCTGAATGCTACCATGCCTTTTTTCGCCGGGCATCTACAAAGCTTTTAATGTAAACTCCCAATGCAATCACGCCCCAAGCTATCATAACAATAACACGGGCAATGGCAATATTATCGGTGCGACCAAGGGCTCCGGTAAGAGGCTTTACCAGCCCGCCAAGTACCAACACCGTAAGAATCACAACAATGTGTGCTATCACTTTATTTTCTTTTTTCATGCCGGGAGTAAGTGCAAGTAAAATCACACCGAAGGCAGTTGGAATAAAAGCTGTTGGTGATGGACTTTCTGAAGCCATGTAGCCCCAAAGGCTTATCATTATTAATAAAAATCCGTAAATAAAATTTGCTAAGTATGGTTTCATAATATTTTGATTTACAATCCAAACAAAAAAGTGGAGAAAAGGTTGTGGGAGGAAATTTAATTGTGAAACAGTTTTTGATAAGAAGTCAAACATGGATAAAAATCATATAACCTTTCCCGTGAATTTTGAAATGACATAATATTCTATATCGCACAAATGGAAAATGCTATTTTTGCCGCCGTTTTAAAACATGGAAAACTTTTGGAATCATATTAAAAAGCCATCGTTTATGCTGGCGCCAATGGAAGATGTTACGGATACCTCTTTCAGGGAGCTTGTGATGCGTATTTCTAATCCTGAATATTTTCAGGTGGTGTTTACCGAGTTTACCTCAACCGATGGTTTGTGTCATCCTGTTGGCAGGCCAAATGTTATCAGCCGCCTTCAGGTTAATGAATCGGAGCGCAAGGTATTAAAGGAAAAAGGAATGAAAATAGTTGCCCAGATTTGGGGTGCTAACCCTGAAAAATTTTACCAGGCCGTAAAGATGATTTGTGAGGAATTCGACTTTGATGGCCTCGACATTAATATGGGTTGCCCGGTAAAAAAAATAGTGAAACAGGGTGGCTGTTCGGCTTTGATTGGGCAGCCGGCGCTTGCAGCCGAAATTATTCAGGCTACCAAAGAAGCAAGCAATATTCCGGTAAGCATTAAAACCCGTACCGGGATTAAAAAGCATGATACCGAAAACTGGATTTCCCATTTATTGGCACAAGATCCGGCAGCACTAATTTTGCACGGACGAACACAGAAAGATCAATCGGAGATTCCGGCCGATTGGGATGAAATAAGGAAAGCTGTTGAATTGAGAAATGCTTCGGGGAAAGATATTCCCATTTTTGGTAATGGCGATGTGATGAGTGTGGAGGATGCACTGGAAAAATGCCGCGATACCGGTGCCGATGGTGTAATGGTTGGCCGCGGAGTATTTCACAATCCCTGGATATTTAACCATCCCCAGCCTGAAATATCTATACAGGAAAAGCTTGATTTGCTTTGGGAGCATGTGGAGCTTTATACTAAAACATGGGGTTCGGGTAAAAAATTTTCCGTTCTAAAGCGTTTTTTCAAAATCTATACCAATAACTTTCACGGGGCAGCACGTTTGCGTGCCGAGCTTATGGAAACCAATAATCCCGAAGAAGTTAGGGCGGTTTTAGATAAGTTTCGCGACTATTAATCTCTGAACACACTTTTTAGAGCCTACTGCAAACTTAGTGGAAAGAATTAAAACTTATTAAATTGATAATATTTTGGTTGGCAGTGGGCAGTGGACAGTCGTCAGGAAACTGCATACTGAGGACTGCCTGCTGAAGACTTAATATTGAGAAATTATTGCATAAATAAAAAAAATTCCACGAAAATGGTAGTAGAACCAGCTTTGATGACACAGGAACTGATCATACAGTTGATTACCTCATTTTTGATTGGAGGCGGTTTAATCTCACTCTTGTCATTGCTTGCTGAAAAAATACCACCACGGTTTTCAGGGATAATACTGTCACTGCCTTCAACCATCATTCTTGGATATTTCTTTTTGGGTTTCGGGCAGTCTGCCCAAGCTGTGGCTAAAATTGTTCCTGCATCAATACCGGCATTGGGGTTGGCTGTACTTTATCCGTTAATTTACGTAAACCTGGCTGGCTATTTCCAAAATCAACAAAAAAATAGAAGAAAAGGATGGGTGGTTTTTTATTGTTTTTTAATCACTACCATCCTGTGGTTAATTGCCGCTTTACCCCTGGTTATTTTTGAGCACACGCATCTACCTGGGGGCATAATAATCTATGTGGTGCTTGCATTGATTACCCATTTGTTTTTTCGTAAAATGAAAGGTGAAAAATTCAGTCCACGAAAATATCCCTTTTCCAGCATTTTGCTTCGGGCATTGTTTGTGGGCTTGCTTATCTCCATTGTAACTTATCTTGCCGAAACCATGAACCCATTTTGGGCTGGCGTGATAGCCATGTTTCCGGCAGGTCTTGCTTCAACGCTTATCGTGATGCATTGGAGCAATAAAGCTGAGCATCTTTTTTCAGTTGTGAAAAATGTGGCCATCGGTTCCCTTTCTGTTTTTTCCTATGCAATTGCTGCAATGATTTTTTTTCCTTTAGTAGGTATTTATTGGGGAACATTATTATCCCTTATCCCCAGCTTTATGGTTGCTGGTTTCCTTGCATGGATTCAGAATTCAAGATTTAATCAAAGTATTGAATAATCAATGGTTTGGGATGGTAAAGGTAATTTGTCGGCATGTTCCTTTGATTGAACAGGTTCCAATAGCATTTTTTTGTATTCGGGATTGAAGTGTTTTGCAAAGTCAATAGTATGTATCCTCCCTTTAAGCCCTTCTTCTTTATGAAGTACCAGCGCACGAATAAGCAATGTAGTCATCAAATCAACCGGCCCAATCATTTTATCGTCAATTACTAAAACATTATCGGTGATGCTTCCATCTTCAAATCTGACATTTACATCCGATGACTGCCCAACAACATGTCCTCCATCAAGCTGATCTGTAAGTTCATGAATTGTAACTTTGGAAGTTTTGGCATCCCTGTTAATTAAATCCTGATAGGGTTGTGGTCCGGCACCATATTTAGATAATAAATCGGATGGGTGGAAATTATAAATTCCATGTTTTGGGAAATTAATGATGTAATCGTCGATGATTTGACCAAAAACACAAACTAAAATAACATCTGGTTTCCAGGATGCTAACAATTTGTGAAAATATTCGGATTTTACCTTACCGGTAAAAACCGGCATTCCTCCCGTTAGCCCCGACTCAATGATTGCCGTTTCAAGGTTTACTTTTTCAGTATCATCGTAGAGTCTCCAAATCCGACGCTTTATCGAAATTTTCGCCTCCGGATTTGCCGGATCATCAGTTACCAGACCACAAATATTTATCCGCCCCGGATTAGCTTGTACACATTTTTTCAGGGTTTCCAATACTTTATATCCCAAGAGGTAACTACCAAAAACCACCACTCTTAAACCCGTAGTGCTATTATTTGACGATTCCTTAAAAGCAGGTAAAATGAGCTGACCCCAGGTAGAGTCACCTATATCGTTTATGATCTTTCGACCAGCCAGATCATTTAGAAGTTTTTGGTCAACAATTTTTTCGTTGTTCATTTTTATTTCTTTTGAATATCTATTAAGAATAAATTCTGTTTACAATCTCTGTAATTATGCGAAAATTGTGAGTTAAAAGTACGGTAATTTTTTGGATGTTAAAAAATTATCCTTTTGAGCAATTCTGAAGTAGATTTGTTTTTTGGCTTACTCTGCAGAAATATTTCAAATCAATTATGCAGGAATTTCCAAAAGTATATTTAAAATCAGGCAGGGATCATTCGTTAAAGGGTTTTCATCGCTACCAGCCATTTTATGGAATGGTGAAATACCAATGTTCAGGGAACACCCATAATTTTTTAATACCTGTAACAAAGGCTTATTTGTGATAGAGCAAAATGATATTTTTCTGATCGTTACCGGATCATCACTGGTTTAGTTATCGAACCCGATGATGTGGTAATTCTTGCAAAATATAAACCGGGCTTCAGCGTGTTTACATTTAACGAGTGACTATTTGATGCCATTTTTTCACCAAAAACCAATTGTCCGGTGTGGTTATAAATATCAATGTGCCCGATAATCTCTTTTGATTCCAGGTACAACATTCCATGTGCAGGGTTGGGATAGATTTTTACCACTTCATCCGAAGCTGCACTGTTAAAGGCATCATCAACATTAGTAAAAAGTGTAGGTTCATAGAAATACACAACTCCGCCCGGGACGCCATAATTTAGCTCGTAGGAAACGCCTGCAAAAATTTCGGTAATATCATCCCCGTTGAAATCACCCGATGCGATGCTGCTACCTGAAGGTCCCAGGCAATTTTTCAAAAGGTATTTTTCTTCGCCTGTAGATACTGATTCAAGTGAAAAAATGCGAAAATCATAGCAATCATTCATACCAAAACAAGCAGAAAGATCTGAAGCACCTGTTTCAGATGAGGGGGCAATAAATTCGAGGCTGTAGCAAGCAGGCGGAAAGCCGGGATTGGCAATCACATAATCGGCAATCGAATCCAGATCGGGGCCACCTTTATAGATGTATATTTCATGCGTAGCATAGCAGTATTGAACCAGGTCATTATATCCGTCTCCGTCAAAATCACCTGCATTTCGTGGTGTATTTTCTCCAAGGTTTATCGAATTAGGATCGGTGCTCGCCAAAATAAGGTCGTACTCCGTATCTGCATTCGGGCCACCAAAATAAACAAGTGATGATCCCCCAGGTATTAAATCATATCCAAAAGTAAAGTCAACATAATCATCTCCATTCACATCTCCACAGGCCGTGATTGGCTGACCTGTATAGAAATGATTTTCAAGTTCGTTAATAATCAGATCCGGTTCCGGCTCAATTTCGGTATCACTGCCAAAATAGATCAGTAGCTCAGTTGATTGGTTGTACAATTTTGTTGAACCTCCAACCACCAGGTCGTCAAATCCATCCGCATTATAATCACCAACAATGGAAAGGTTGTAGCCATATTCCCAAAAAGTATCGTTATTGAGTGTTACGTTTGTATCATCGTAATGGTAAACGGCCTGCATATTTTCCTCACCATAGAAAATGTACACATCTGATCGTAAAGTCATAAGGTCTTTAACAAATCCAAATTCACGGTTGGAACTGTTCGAGATGGCGATGTCAGTCCAGGAGTCGCCATTCAAGTCGCCAAACGACCAGTCCCAGCAATTTGCCCTTGCCGTTTGCGGAAGCATAAATGAAATGTCGGGTTCGAAATTGAATTCCGCCCCACCGTAAAAAATTTCCAGGTAGCAACCCGATTGCGCAAGAACACCCCAGTCGTTGTACCCGTCTTTGTTGATATCGCCAAGGTTTTTGGTAAACTCACCGTATGCAATGTTTCCAAATTTACGGTTGCCTGTTTTGCCCAATACCAGCGGGTTGTTAAAATCGGGAGATTGGCCACCCATTACAATTGCAGTTCCAACCGTATCAAACCGGAGGTGTTCATCATAAGAAAGGAAATTGAAAAAAATATCCGAGATACCATCCTGGTTGTAATCGAAATCTTCCATTTCTGCCTTATGGGCGAACTCATCAAAATATTGGCTTTTGAGCAGTAATTGCTGGTTTGCTCCTGTGTAAACCAACTCTTTTTGGAATCCATTTACCGCCACATCGCTGCGGCCGTAATACACAGCAATGGAATCATCAGAATAAGAAGCATACCAGTCGTCAAAACCATCCCCATTAAAGTCGCCGGCATCATAAAACATTCTTGATTTGGCTCTAACCTCTATATCAATAGCATCTTCAAAATAGGGTGCTTCGGGCAATCCAAAGTAAACGCTGAGGTTAAAATTCTCGATGGTGTCGCCAATATAATACGCGTAAGCCAGATCGATGAGCTGGTCGCCATTGATATCGCAAAAAGAAACGGGATAATGAGTGGACGGATCGTGCTGCCAGGCGGGGCGATGTGAAAGTTCATGAATAAATTGATTGTTGGCTTTATCCAGCCTGTACCAATCAAATTGATACCCATTTTCGAAAAACGACTGTGCAAAACAAATCTCAGTCTCCCCGTCATTATCATAGTCGGAAATGTAGTACTTTCCTTCACTCGGGTCAACGGAAATGGCGTTGGCATCGGGACCTGAAAAACATAATGAGGTATAACTATAATTTATAGTTCCGTAAATGATAAACTCCGAATATCCGTCGTTATTGATGTCGCCGGCCATAAGGAATTTGTAAAGTTCATCCGGATAGGAGATGACCAGGGAATCGTTGGATATGCCTGCGGCACAGCCAAAACGGATTTTTTTCTGATCTATATCCAGCACATCATCGTATCCATCCCCGTTGTAATCGCCGATGCCATAAAAATCAGCATTGTAAAAAACGATGCCTTCGGGATTGATTCCCGGCTCGGTTATGATTACCGATTTCCTAGTGTTATCGGTCATGCTGGGCGTGCGTTCATCGCCAACATAATCCTTGTAAAGCATATCGGTAAAGCCATCGCCATTGATGTCGCCCACAGGTGTGGCCTGGTACAGCGGGAAATTAATAGGTTCGCCTTCCGGCAGTTCAAACGGATAGATGGTGGTGGTGGGATAAATGATGTTTGCATCTTTGGTTTGGGCATTAAGCCAAACCGAGAAAGTTAAACATGTGATAAGGATTGACAGATTAACGAAAGTCAGCCGTGTTTGGTGAATCAATTTTTTTGGGATCATAGTACAGTTGGTTTTAAATTAGATTAGCCTATTGATTTTTTAATAGCCAACAAAGCTAATAAACTTAAATATAAAATCAAAATGAATGTTTTTCCTTTCTTTGTAAACTAAATCGAAATAATTATGCAGGAATTTCCAAAAGTATATTTAAAACCAGGTCGCGACCATTCACTGAAAAGGTTTCATTTGTGGGTTTTTTCGGGTGCGATAAAAGGCCTTTCGGGAAAACCCGAAGAAGGCGATATTGTTGAAGTTGTGGATGCATCGGGCAATTATCTGGCTACAGGCCACATTCAGAATGGTTCCATTACGGTCAGGATAATTTCGTTTGAGAAAACCGATGCCGGCAAAGATTTCTGGAAAAAAAAGTTTGAAAAGGTTTTTGAAATGAGGAAAGCATTAGGCTTTTTTAATAATCCTGAAACCAATGTTTTTCGTCTGGTTCATGGAGAAGGCGATGGTTTTCCGGGCTTGATTGTTGATTTTTATAATGGAGTTGTTGTAATTCAGGCACATTCCGTTGGGATGTGGCGGCACCGGGATCTTTTTGCTGATTTGATCAAAGAAATATTGGGTGAATCTTGTGTTGCCGTTTATGATAAAAGCGAATCCACATTGCACACTGCCGTTGAAGATAGCGTAGAAAAATTTTTAGTAGGCAAGTCCGAAAATGTTGTGGTGAAAGAATACGGAAACATTTTTGAAATAGATTTCCAAACGGGACAAAAAACCGGCTTTTTTATCGATCAGCGCGAAAGCAGGAAACTTTTGGCAAACTATTGCAAAGAAAAAAAAGTAGCCAATATTTTCTCATACACCGGCGGGTTTTCAGTTTATGCTGCTGCTGCGGGTGCAACCTTGGTTGATTCGCTGGATGCCTCCGAAAAGGCCATCGATCTTGCAAAAAAGAATATGCAAATCAATTTTGGGGAAAAAGCGGAGCATCGCTATTTTACACAGGATGCTTTTGAGTTTTTTAAAAGCAACGAAACCAACTATGATGTAATTGTGCTCGATCCTCCAGCCTTTGCCAAGCACAAGCAGGCGCTCAACAATGCCTTGAAAGCTTATCGCCGTATCAATGAAGCTGCCATCAGGAATTTGAATGCCAACGGAATTCTGTTTACATTTTCGTGTTCGCAGGTAGTTTCCAAAGATGAATTCAGAAAGACAATTTTCTCGGCAGCAGCCAACACCGGGCGCAGTGTGAGGATTTTGCATCAGCTCACCCAGCCTGCCGATCATCCCATCAATATTTACCACCCGGAAGGCGAATATTTAAAAGGTTTGGTGCTTTTTGTTGAGTAATTGGAGTTTTGATTTATGCAGAAAAACTGTAAGTGGATTTTGGAGTTCAGGAAACCTACGTAGGATTTATGGCAGTGCAGTTAGACCTACTAGCTTTAAAAAGGAAAATGCAATTTGGTAACTGAAGTGTTCAATTAGCTACTTGTTTTAACAATTTGAAAATTCAGTAATTATCACCAGGAAAGAACTATGTGCGGTGGCCGGAAAGATTGGCGGGCAGTTTCAATCTTTCTTGACTTCCAGCCTTGCCGGTAGGCAGGTTTGGTGGTTTTTCGTCAAGGCAAAAGTACAATGAAATTGTGGAGCTACACCGAGTAGATCTATAAGCCTTGTAGGCTCGGATTATAAATCCAAGCCGGCAGGTTGTATTAGAAACCAGTTCCTCAAATATTACTATTTTTGCATTCCATCAATCATAAATCCTGCGATGAAGAAAGTTGTTAATCCATTGTTTACCCTCCTCCTTATCTTTTTATTATGCCAATGCTTTGCACAGGAATGGCAAATTATTGAACATTCGGATTTTAGCGATTCTGTATTTACCTCCAAAGCAGACTTTTCAGAGGCGCAGTTTGATTCAATAGCAACCTTTTCGTGGGTGAAGTTTGAATCAAAAGCAAAATTTGTGAGGGCGCAGTTTGGTTCAAAAGCAGACTTTTCGTACGCTCGGTTTGATTCGATAGCGCATTTTTCGGGGGTGCAGTTTGGTTCAGTAGCAAACTTTGTGAGGGCGAAGTTTGGTTCAGAAGCATTCTTTACGGATGCGCAGTTTGATTCAAAAGCATACTTTTGGGGGGTGCAGTTTAGTTCATATGCAGGCTTTTTGGCTGTGCAATTTAATTCATCTGCAATCTTTCGGAAGGCTCAGTTTGGTTCAAAAGCAGATTTTATGTTTACGAAGTTTGGTGCAGTAGCAGATTTTATGTTGGCGAAGTTTGGTTCAATAGCAATCTTTCGGATGGCTCAGTTTGGTTCAGTAGCAGATTTTTGGTGGGCGCAGTTTGATTCCCTGGCAAACTTTAAGTATGCACAATTTGGTGCTGAAATTAATTTTATGGAAGCTACTTTACCAAAATATTTAGACCTTTCGGGTGTAAGTCTAATTGCCAACCAACTCGATTTGACCACCACCAAAATTAACCCAAACTACGATACTTGTTACATCAACCTTACAGGTGCAGCTATCGACAAAATCAGGTTTAGGTATAAACGATTCACACTGTGGTTTCCTGAGGAAGACTCAATAGAATATGAGCTTAAAGCAAATGTGTATGAGGAACTATTGAAAAAACAAATGGATGAGGGTTTCACGCAAAGTTATGAGTTGCTTGACAAGGAGTACAGGGAATTTCAATACATCGACCCGGACTGTGATTACGGATATGTGCAGGGACATTTGATGAACTGGATAGATAAAACTTGGTGGGGTTATGGCTACGACAAGGAATTAATCCTTAGAAATGTGCTTGTGATTTACCTGGTGCTCTCACTCTTCAACACCTTTATGCTGAAACACCTTACCGAAAATGTTTACAAGGCAGAAAAAATAAACGAGTGGCGGAATGAAACCCAGGATATAAAGTTCGGCAGGCTTTTTAAATCTATTCCTTTCTCGATGTTTTACACTGCACAAATATTTTTTGGTGTTAAGTTTTATACCGACAGGTTGCAGTACAAACAAAACCTGCAGGGCTGGAGAATATTTAACCTGCTTTACTTCTTCTTCATTTACCTTGGTGGCTTGGTTTGCCTGGCTTACCTGGCTAATTATATTATAACGGTGTGAAATGATTTGGAAATTGAGGCCACTCCGAAAAATCCCAATTTTGGAAAAAATTAAATTTACATGGTCATTTTATTTGATCCACTAACAGAAAGGGTTGATAACATTTTAGTATTTTTACAAAAAATCACGAGGTATGAAAATTTTCGGCATTCATATAAACGACTTCCATCAATTTAAAGATTTTCATTTGGATTTAACCTACCCAAAAGGTCATGAAAAGGAGGGACTGCCCCTCGAAAAGGTTTGTTTTATTGGCCAGAGTGGGACAGGTAAAACCACATTATTGAACCATATTTTGGAGTCGATAACAAAATTAAAGCACATAAGTACACAATTCCAACCTCACTATCGTATAGCTTTTAATCAAAAAACCAATTATTCGCTCAATTCAAAAAATAGAGTAAAATCAAAAACAGAGGTTTCTTTCTCATCCAAGAATCATAAATTTATTTTATCTAATGGAAAGTATGGTGAAAAAAAAGATTGGGATTTATCAATAGTTGAGAATAAAACTGAGGCATTTTCGGATTCAGATAAGATAAACTCTATTTTGAGAAAGACATACACTTTGATTGAGCATTTTACAATCAATTATCCGGCCGATATAAATATTAAACATCAGTTTGTTAGTAGGAAAACTCCTGATGTATCTTATATAGATAAGAAAGTTGTTGATTTCAATAATCCAAAACAAAAGCTTACCCCTATTTGGAGCAAGGTATATAAAGAAGTTATTAATTTTCAAAACGAAGAAGCGAATTTTCGAATTGACCTAACTAAAAAAGCAGAGATTGAGCCTATTGATATAAAGGAAGAAATCCAAAAATGGAAGAAAGGAACTTCTAACCCTTTGATTAACCTTGCCAATAATTGCCTAAATCCAATCATAAAAAATTTCGGACTGGAAATAGAAACTGATTTGCCACGAATTCAAAACATTGACGTAATTCGGGCTAAAAGCACTTTGACCAATAAAATGGTTCCTTTTGAAAAATTGAGTACTGGGACTAAGCAGATAATTCTTACATCCATACCTTTGTATGAGCTTAATACCGATAATTCGATAATCCTTATTGATGAACCTGAAAACTCTTTATACCCCGACATACAACAAATGATTGTTGGGTATTATAAAACCCTTGCCCCAAAAGCCCAATTCTTTTTTGCCACGCATTCACCGATAATTGCTTCTTCATTTGAGCCCTGGGAAATAGTTGAGTTGAATTTTGATTATGACAAGGGACGTGTTCTACAGGAACAATATTTTAAAGGTGAGCGTCATATCGATAATTATTTCATCAATCCACAATATTTGAGATGGGATTCAATTCTTACCAAAGTTTTTGATATTAAGGAAAGGGGAAATGAAAAACGTATCGAGAAAATGATGGATTTGGCAATGTTGGGTAAGAAAATTGAAAAGGAAAACGATAAAAATAAAAGAGCTGAAATGTATCAGGAGTATAGTAAATTAGCTGGTTTGTTGGATTGGGAAACAAAATAGTAATGAGAAAAATTGATAAAACCAAAATCCTTTCTTCACATTACAAAGAATGGGAAGAACAATTTGAACAGAACCAACAAAATCACGGTGTTTACAATTCATCAAATAATCCTCATTACGTTGACGTAGTCATGAATTTGTTGCACGTGCAAGGAGGTTTGTGTGCTTATACTGAAATGAAACTCTGCAATACGGTTTTACTAGAGGATGGAAATTGGAAGAATGGAAAGTATACTAATCGGAATCCTGAAATTCTTGGTCAGCTTGATCATTTTAACCCAGCATTGAAAACAGGGAAAGCCTGGTTATGGGACAATTTCTTTTTTATTCACACAGACATCAATACCAAGGTGAAAGGCAAAAAAGAAGTTGATGATATACTGAAACCAGATAAACCGGACTACGATGTGGAGCAATTGTTAGAATATGATTCGGAAAGCCATATTTTCATACCACATTCGGAACTTGACAATGATACACAAGAAAGGATAAAAAAAATGATCCTAACCCTTGGAATTAATTTTGACCCTGTTATTGATTCACGAAAAAAATACCTTGAGAATAATCTGTTACTAAAAAAGTTCGGACTTGAATATGAAATTAATGAATTCCCTACTGCTTTTGAGATGATAAGTAATAACTTGTCAAACTGATCCTCTTTCATTCCCCAAACAGCCCAAACCTGCAATACTTGATTTTTTCTCCTTGCTTGCGGAAAAGCATTTCGTAGCGGGTACGAATGGAAACAACATCATCGCTGCCTGGATTTTTATCCACATCGTAGGTGTGAAAAAGTAAGGGCTGGTTTTGTTCTTTTATGAATTCCAAGGCGAAATCAAATAACGGGGTGTTGTCGGTTTTTAGGTGGACGATGCAGCTTTTATTGCAGATACGCAGGTAGCAGTCAATAAATTTAGGAATTGATAAAACACAATATTGAGGAAATTTCCAGGCTAGTATCCATGGTAACTTTTGAGGTGCAATGATTCTGGACAAAAAGTATAAAGATTTATATTGCCAAGCTCAAGGCATGGAAGAACAGAGTTTCTCAAGCCTTTTACCTGACCTTGTCCATTTGTTTATTGTTCAATAGTAGCGTTGCTCCTACTTTTGTTGTTTTAGCCTTTCAGCCCATTCACCTCAATAATTTCGACATCCGCCGCAGCCCAATCCATCAATTTCATTTCAGATTTTGATACCCATTTGTATGCTTCATGTTCGGTAAGCTTGATTTTACCCGATAATATTTTGCAGCGGAATGGAATAAGCCGGATGGATTTTTCAGGATAATGATATGTGACTGGTTTTAATTGTTCGATGGCTTCGATGTGAATTTCCAGATCTTCAAATATTATCCCTAATAATGCTAGCTTCGGCTGATTTGCCCGGTTCAATTTTGCCGCCGGGGAATTCCCACTTTCCGGCAAGGTGCATTTCATGAGTTCGTAGGATTGCCCAGATTCGCCAAACTGGTCGATCTTGCAAAAAAGAATATGCAAGTCAATTTTGGGGAAAAAGCGGAGCATCGCTATTTTACACAGGATGCTTTTGAGTTTTTTAAAAGCAACGAAACCAACTATGATGTAATTGTGCTCGATCCTCCAGCCTTTGCCAAGCACAAGCAGGCGCTCAACAATGCCTTGAAAGCTTATCGCCGTATCAATGAAGCTGCCATCAGGAATTTGAACGTCAACGGGATTCTGTTTACTTTTTCCTGTTCGCAGGTAGTTTCCAAAGATGAATTTAGGAGAACAATTTTCTCGGCAGCAGCCAACACCGGACGCAGGGTAAAAATTCTACACCAGCTCACCCAGCCTGCCGATCATCCCATCAACATTTATCATCCTGAAGGCGAATATTTGAAAGGCCTTGTGCTTTTTGTGGAGTAGAGGGTGAATTGTCCCGAAAAGTAGAAAATCTTTGATTTTCATAACTTTTCGAGGATGTTGTAAATCCGGGATTCTTGAATCCTGGGCTCGGGCTTTGCCCGGCATTATTCGTTAATTGTTGAGCGAAGCGGCCTGCCCCGACCCTTCGGGGAAATCCCGCATTTGCGCATAGCCGTCAGGCTAAACATATTTCCCAAATATGTTACGCAGGCTGAAAGCCTGGAACATCAAAGAAAAGGTATTATGACCATAAAGATTTCCAGGCTGAAGGCCTGGGACAAAAAATTGTATCAGGCCTTCAGCCTGAAGATATCATTTCTTCTGTGCTAAAGAGGAGCGTTGCTCCTCCTTTTGATATGAAAGGCTTTCAGCCTTTTTTGTAGTATTCACTTACTCAAAAATCACAAATATTTCCTTAACCTGACGGCTATGCGCATTTGCGGGAAGCGAAGCAGCCTGCCCCGACCCTTCGGGGAAATCCTCGCATTTGCGGGATTAATAGTTAATGGATGTTTATTCTTGGAAGCCCGCGGAAGTATTAGTTTTAAAGAACATTTTGTATTGATAAATAATCTGACTTTGAACATTCGTTTTAAACAGATATTTCCCTACCTTTGACAGCCTAAAAATTTATCAATTCACTTATGTGGGAAACAAGGAATTTTTTTTAAAATGAAAACAAGCCAATCAAAAACAATAAACAAAATGTCGTTTAACTATACCTATTTCACCATAGTTAAAAGACGGGAAGGGGCTATGAAAACAAGTTGGCAATAATACATGAAAAACATTGCATTTTAATTATCAATTCTTATTACTATATTTGCCAAATATTTACAAATAGCTATTTAAGAAATGATTATTCAAGAATTTAGTTTTGGAAATTTCAGGTCGTTTAAGGATATTCAAACCTTAAACCTGTCAGCGGCAAAAATCAAATCTAAATATGACCGCATTGATGAAGATAATGTCATCAGAAATGATAAATATAAAGAGTCTATTTTCCTTAAATCGAAAGCCATTTATGGTGCGAATTCGAGTGGTAAGAGCAATATTGTTAAGGCTTTAGTAACATTTATTCGCATAATTAGACAATCTGTTAAAGATGATGAGGTTTTGGATTTAATAGAACCATTTAGATATAGTACTGAAACAGAAGACGAACCAAGTTTTTTTCAATTAATCTTTTGGATTGAAGATATTAGGTATAGGTATGGATTTGAATTAGATGATAAGGTAGTTTATTCAGAGTGGCTTTTTGCTAAACCAAAAGAACGTGAATTACCGTATTTTATTAGGGAAAATCAGAAAATTATAGAAATTGATAAGACAAACTTTAGCGAGGGGAATAAGCTTATGAGTTTGTTTGATGATGATTCTTCTGACAATGAAATTTTTAGAAACAACTCATTATTTTTATCTAGTATTTCATCTTTAGGGTTTGGAAAACTATCAAAATTAATTGTAGATAATATCGCCTCTATTTTTGTTATAGATGGACTTGGTCATCAAGGTTTATATAAGTACGCTGGGGATTCGTTGGAAAATAATTCAATGAAAAAATACATATTAGACTTTCTTAAATTCGGAGATACTGGAATTGAGGACGTAGCTAATGTTGAGATAAATTCAGAGGGCTTACCTGATAATTTAGACGAAGAAACTAAAAATGATTTTAAACAATCTAAATCAAGACTCCTAATTTCAGCTAGAAAAAAATTTGATGCTGAATTAAATTTCAAAGAAAATGTTCCATTGCCATTTAGAATGATAGAATCAGAAGGAACTTTAAAACTATTTGAGCTTAGCCCTTTTGTTTATGAGGCGTTAAAAGATGGAAGACCATTAGTTATAGATGAATTTGATGCAAGATTCCATCCTTTATTGACAAAAAAAATAATTGAGTTATTTAATTCTGAAAAGAATAACGGTTCTCAATTAATTTTTATGACCCATGATACAAATTTATTATCAGCAGATACACTCAGAAGAGACCAAATAGAATTTGTGGAAAAGGATAAATATGGCTCAAGCCATCTTTATTCATTAACACAGTTTAAAGGGATTAGGAATAATGCTTCATTTGAAAAAGACTATATCCAAGGGAAATATGGGGCAATACCATTTTTAGGCGATTTTAGTAAACTATTAAACTTTGATGATAATGCCTAACTTGGACAAGCTAAAACCAAACAAGGTGATCATGTAAAATTTATGGTGTATTCCTGTTTTGGTTTGTCCAAGTTAGTCGGCAAAATTTATAAATGCATATTTTGCAATTAAGAGCTTTATTATTTATCTTCCTTTCATATTAACAACAATGCATTTTAAATTTTGCATGGGTATCTTATCTCTAATATTCTGCCAAAAAATGGCAGAATATTAGAGATAAGATACTAAAAAGACCAAAGCTATTAAAGTAACGGACAGAAAGAAGGCTTGGTTGAAAAAGGTAAAGCCATCTATTTATGATATTGAAACAAAGGAAACTAACCAAACTATCCTAATTGTTGGAGAAGGACAAACAGAAAAGTTATACTTTGAATCATTTCCTGTTTTAACCTTAACCATCGAAACCGTTGATTTAGGTGGACAAAGTAAACTAAAACTAATTGAGGCAACCGAAGGGATAGTAAAAAAAAGTGATAAAAAATATGATAAAGTTTGGTGTGTCTTTGATATGGATGTAAAGCAAGGAGCGAAAGAGTTTGCTAATTTTGACAATGCCATAACTAGTGGAATTTCTAAAGGTTATGAAATTGCATATTCCAATGACTCTTTTGAATTATGGTTTTACTTACATTATAATACAACAGAACAACGTAATCATAGAAGTTACTATTACAAAACGAGTATTGGAATTGTAATTATGAGAAAGAAGGGAAAATATATGCATTCTGTCAGACCATTTATAAGAAGTTAGAAACAGATGATAGGTCTTCTCAGACTAAAGCGATTGAAAGAGCAGAAGTATTATTCCAAAAACAAGCAGATTTAACTTACCATGAGCAAAATCCAGTGACAAAAGTATATGAGTTAGTTAACTATTTAAATGAGAATTGTAGGAGGTAAGTACTATTGCTAACAGCAAATCTTGGCACACAGCCGGTTAGTGGTCATCTGGAAAAATGAATAGAAATAGAAACATACGAATATTCAAAAAACATCCTGCAATTGATCGGCTGCGGGCCATAGCCGCCGACCGTTAGGCTGTATGCAAAAAAGGTATTGCAAGATTTGCTATTTGTACTAAATATTGTAATTTTGGGACAAATAAAAATAATATGGGACAAAATGCACCACATTTCAAACCTGCCTCGCCGTCAGGCTGGCTTGACAAACTTCCACCGCTTAGAGAGAAAGTGGAAACCATTGAGGTATTACGTCAGACAAACAAAGCGACAGCAGCTTTAGCAGAACTAAAAGGGATAGCGAAAACCATTCCTAATCAGGCCATGTTATTAAATGCGATTGTCCTTCAGGAAGCAAAAGACAGCTCCGAAATCGAGAATATCATTACGACCCAGGATGAGCTGTATAAAGCGTTGACAATAAACAAATCAAATATTTCTGCAGAGACTAAAGAAGTTGTAAATTACCGCAAAGCTATCTTTCAAGGATTTGAGATAGTTAAAAAGCAAGGTTTCTTAAGGGTTAATGATATTATTAGCATTCAGCAAGAATTAGTTGACAATACGGCTGGAGTAAGAAGCACGCCCGGAACTGTATTGAAAAATAATAAAACCGGAGAAATTGTTTATACACCACCACAAGATAAAGCAGAGATACTTGATTTATTAAGTAATTTCATTAATCATCTTAACCAGAATGAAGAAGATTTGTCACCATTGATAAATTTAGCGATACTGCACTATCAATTTGAAAGCATTCACCCCTTTTATGATGGGAATGGCAGAACTGGTAGAATATTAAACATTTTATACCTAATTCTTAACGACCTGATTGATGTGCCTATTCTATATTTAAGTTCCTACATAATCAAAAATAAACCCGAGTATTATAGATTGCTAAACCAAACAAATAGAACTGGAATATGGGTGGAATGGATAATGTTTATGCTTAAAGCTGTAGAAAGTACTTCAAAAGACACTATTGAACGAATTTCGAATATTAAAAATCAATTGGACAAAACAATTACAAAAGTTCAAACTAAATCCCCAAAAATTTACAAAAAGGAATTGGTTGAATTATTATTTGAACAACCTTACTCAAAAATTGAGTTTGTGGTAAATAAATTGAATGTCGAAAGAAAAGCAGCCTCAAGATATCTTAAAGAATTGGAAAATATTGGAATTTTAGAATCTCAAAAAGTTGGACGAGAGACTTTATACATCAACAAGAAACTGATTAACATTTTGAAACAATAATGCACAGCCTGCCCCGCTAATGCGGGGAAAACCTAACAGCAAATCATGGCACACAGCCGGTTAGCGGTCATCTGGAAAAATGTCCCGATTACTATCGGGAGAAATGGAAATATACAAGGTTTCAAAAAAACCTTCCTGCAAGTGAACGGCTGCGGGCCATATTTGCGGAACTTTACCTGTCATTGTATTAAAAACCACTACGCATTACAAGCACAAGCAACGGATTTTACTTCTTTTGATGCCCAATGACGGATTAATCACCTCAACTGTACAATGAAAATTTGTGTTTAAAAGTAACATATTCTCTCAGTCAAATCCTGCTTTCACAAAGCTAATCCCATCGTTCACAAATAAAAACCCAGCGTTTACAAATAAAACCCCGGCATTCACAAATCTATTTCATATCTCCCCTCAAAGCATAGTAATTTTACTTTCGATAAATCATTAAAAACTATGCGATATGAAGAAAATTACAATTATTTCAGCAATGTTGCTGTCGGCAACAATACTGTTCGGACAGTACAAGATTGACACATCCTTTTACAGTGCCGCCTTAGATCAGGTAAAAATGGTGGATATTTATTTTCCGCCGGGGTATGACGAAAATCCAAGTTGGGATTTTCCTGTAATATATTATCTACACGGGTGGGGAGGAAACCAGAATGCCATGAATACAATGATTAGTTTTCTTAATCAAATGATTAATGACAGTATTATTGAACCCGTAATAATGGTAGGAGCTGATAATAGCCCTGCACCATTGGGAGGCAGCGTATATGTAAACTCAGTTCTTTGGGGAGATTATGAAGATTATAATGTGAACGATTTAGTTCAATGGATTGATGCATCATTTAGAACCATCCCGGATAAACATGCTAGAGGATTGCTTGGTCAATCAATGGGTGGTTACGGAGCCTTCAGGTATGGTATTTTGCACCATGATATTTACAATGTTATTGCTTCACACGCAGGTCCGCTTAATTTCAATGACGAGTTTTATAGAGCCCAATCGCAACAGGCAATACTGTCAGAAAACAACCCTGGTCCTCCATATTTTTACAACTTTGGAGGTAACAGACCAAGTACGATCTTAAGCTTTCTTGTATGCGGGGTTTGTGCACCTGATACAAATACACCTCAAACGTATATCAATCCACCTATTGTACAATATCTTTTGGATGAAAGTGGAAATTACATTGACTCTGTTTTGGCGAAACAAGAACCCTTCGATATTATCTTTATGATTGATTCATTATCTCAAGCAGACAGTGTTAGAATATTACTGGGAGATGGTTCTAACGATGGATTTTTTTTGTACCCAGGAACTCTGGCTCTAAAAGACACCCTGGATCTAAAGGGGCTGCAATATGAATTCTTTGACCATACAGGTGGTCATAATATGCCAACGGGATTTAAAAATCGATCATTAATATTTTTGGATTCTTTATTAATGTCTCCAGGAGTAATTACTAATGTTAATCAAGTACAGGTGGAAAACACCAATAACACGCTGCATTGTTACCCCAACCCTTGCAGAGATGAATTAAATATTGAGTTTGTATTAATTCAGCAAGATATCGTCAGAATCAATCTGTATAATATGATGGGAATGAAGGTTGATCAAATTTTTTATAATCGGCAAGAAAAGGGCACACACAAGTTAGATTGGGATACCCATCATTTACATTCAGGTATTTATTTAATAAACTTGCGGACAAGTCGTGGAACTAAAATTCAAAAGATCATAATACAATAATTCCTGCTCGTTTAAGGAGGATAGTATTGTAATTCTGATGCGCAGACCTGTAGTTTTGCAATTTTATATAACTTTACCGCAACTAATAGTATAATTAAGATGCTGCGAACGATCATCATCGACGACGAGCCTTCAGTAAGAAATACACTGCATGGTTTATTAAAACGAACCTGCCCCCAGGTTAATGTAGTTGGTGAAGCCAACAGCGTGGCAACGGGTATTAAAGCAATCAGGGAAAAATCACCTGATTTGGTACTCCTCGATATCAAAATGGATGACGGTACAGGATTCGATTTGCTTAACCACTTCGAGCACATCAACTTCAAAATTATTTTTGTAACAGCCTACGAAGAATTTGCCATCAGGGCATTTAGCTTTAGCGCTATCGACTACCTCCTTAAACCGATTAACCCTGAAAAACTGGCCAAAGCTGTTAAAAATGCCGAAATGCTGAAAAGTAAAGATTTCGGTACACAACTTAGTGCGCTGAGGGAAAACATTGAAAATCCGGGGGGAGTTATTAAAAAAATCATCTTAAAAAATCAGGAAAGTATTTTTCTTCTTAAAGTGGATGATATCATCCATTGTGAATCTGATGGAAGTTACACGGTTTTTGAAACAACAGATACTCAAAGAATTCTCGTTTCCAGGGTGCTGAAGGATTATGACCAACTTTTAGCCGGATCAGGATTCCTGAGGGTTCATCGATCTCATCTCATCAACCTCAAACATATTAAAAGATTTGATAAACAGGACGGGGGATTTGTTGTTATGAGCAATGAAAGCCAGATTCCGGCTTCCACCAGCGGCAAGGAAAGGTTGCTTGAGCTATTCAAGGAGATCGAAAGTTAATGGATAAGGTTCTTAAACATATCTTTGTTATCTTTCTATTCTGTGGTCTGCATTTATCCCTTCAATCGCAAGTTAATTTCCCACTCAATCAACACGTTGCCGATAGTTTGGAAAAGTTGCTCCCTTCAGTATCTGGTAAAGAAAGAGTTGACATATTAAATGGGATTTCCTATACATTGATCCGGCATTACTCTTCCAAATCGGATAGTTTATCTTCAATTTCAATTCAACTGGCCAAAAGAATCGGCTATAAGGAGGGGCTGGCCAAAGCACTTTTCTGCAAAGGAACCAATGATTATATCAACGGTAATTTTATTGATGCCATGACGATCCTGTACGAGGCTCTTGAGCTTTACCGGGAAATTGGGGATACCAATATGATTATCGAAACCTATTATCAAATTGGGGCTGTGTCTTATTTTTCCTTTACCGATTTAAAAGAAGGATTGAACTGTGTTCAGATTTGTCTCGATTATGCCAAAGCATCAGGATATAAACATTGGGAATCGCAGATGTATTCATCATTTCAATACCTGTACAGCACAGCCGAAGATCATGAAAACGCATTGAAATACCTGAAAATTTATTCCTCCTTTGCAAAAAAAATAACTGTGCCCCGGTTGGAGGAGGCTATGGTTATTGCTGCTTACGGCAGGGCTTACACGCAAATGGGTGAATACCGCAAAGCCCTGGATCAATATTTAAATACATGGATCAGAATCAACCCGGATGATATTGAAGAAAGGGCATACCTTGCCCAGTTGTCCTATTCAATTGGTGATGCGTACAATGCTTTAGGAGTTTCAGACAGCGCAGGCTATTATTTCAACTTGGGAATGGCACTGGCAAGAAAAAATAAACATTACTGGGGATCAATGATGAATTCCCTGGGACTGGCGCGTAATTACCTGGCATCCGGGGATGCCATAAAATCAGCTTTGTATTGTGATTCTACCCTTTATTTCGGATCACAAATTGATTCGTTACGATCATTTTATGGGATAAGGGAATATTCCAAGCTACTCGGGATGAGTGGGGAATTATATATTCCGCTGAATAAACAATACAAACGTTTTCTGGCCTGGAGAGTAATGGCCGGAGCGGTTCAGATTCTACTCCGGATAAGAGAGCAACAGGGACAATACCAAAGGGCACTCCGGGTAAATATACAATTGAACAAGATTAACGATAGCATAGTTAATTTCCAGAAACGTACTGAAATTCTTGATTTGCAATACAAGTATCAATCTCAACATAAGGACGATCAAATCACCTTGCTTTCTCAGGAAAACCAATTGCAAAGTTTTAAGATTAGCCGGAGCAGACTTTTGCTTTTTGCTGTAATCGCAATATCCATTTTGCTTCTATTAATCCTTATTCTTTTCCTTCGGCAAAACGGGATTAAATCAGCAAGAAAAGTTGCAGAATTTAAACAACGGCTTCTTCGCTCGCAGATGAACCCACATTTCATTTTCAATTCCCTAACCAGTGTACAAAATCTTATTCTACAAAAAGACGAAATTAAAGCCAGCGTATATCTTTCCCGATTCTCAGACCTTGTTAGAAATATTCTGAAAAATTCACAAGTTGAACTAATCAGTCTGGAAGAAGAAATTAGTACGGTGGAAAACTATCTCGAACTTCAAAAGATCAGGTTTCCTGAAAAATTTGATTATGATATTAAAGTAGATGAAAAATTAGAATCTGAAAATATCAACATTCCACCTATGCTCGTCCAGCCATTTATTGAGAACGCTATTGAACACGCCTTTAAAAGTCTGGATACAAAAGGCCATATTATTGTGAGTATCCTGAAGAAGAGTGATTCATTCATAATGGAAATTAAAGATAATGGTATTGGACGACAAAAGGCACAGGTACTTAGAAATCACCTTGAAAAAGACCGTAAACCCATGGCCACATTGATAACTAAGGAAAGAATAAAAACAATAAATAAAAAACTCAAAAAAGAAATTTACTTTGACATCATTGACCTGAAGGATAATTTCGGGAAAGCTGCCGGGACAAAAGTTGTGTTTGAGATACCCCCTCTTTCTATATAACTCACTAAAAAACAAATAGTAGAGGCATTAAATCTATGAACAAATTGATAAGAAAGAAGATTAAAAACAACGGATTTATATTGACATTTCAGTTTTTGGCGGATATTTCGATAGCGAATTCGAGGAATTTACCAGACCTCTTTTTGACCGGATACAAACAATTGGAGATCCGCTCACCAAGAGATTTAATGGATTATGAAAACAAAGACTAAAAAAGAATTTGATGCCGTCAAGTTTGCCAGAGAACAAAAGGACAAATTAAGTGCTGAATTGGCAAAAATGACCAAAGAGGAAATCATCGCTTATTTCAAAAGAATACGTTTGGAAAGCAGAATAAAGCCCAGTGCCTAACAGCAAATTTTGGTACACAGCCGGTTAGCGGTCATCTGGAAAAAATATTCCGTCTCGATAGCACCCGATGGCTATCGGGAGAAAAGGAAACATACGGAACATTAAAAACCCACTAGCAAGTGGGCGGCTGCGAGCCATATTTGCGGAACGTTACCATTTAAAAAGAAAACTATGAAACGACTCTCCATTCTTCTGACTGTTTTTTACTTAACCAATTGGTAAGCGGACAAGAATTCAGCTTTTAAATATATTTTGGGGATGCTCTTGATTCCAGGGACACTTTAGTGTTTGGCTTCGACGAAAGTGCTGCAGACACTATTGACCCCTCATTCGGAGAAGTAAATATCATATCAACACCTTTTGATACGATTTTAGAAGTACGTATTTCGGACTATGATTTTTCGAGAGTTCACCCAAATTTTTGGGCATAATGAGGAGATGTTGAGTGAAGCAGCCTGCCCCGTTTTTTCGGGGAAATCCCGCCTTTGCGGGAACTGGAGGGAATAGATTTCTCTCCGCCAGCTGGCGGATCGAAATGACAAAGCCCGGGGATTTATTTGGGGTGGGAGAAAGTGGGCGCGAAGCGCCCACTTTCCCCCCACCCCCGCCTTCTCCCAAAGTCCTGTCACCTCGAAAGAGCGTAGTCCCGCACATGCGGAACCCCGACCCTTCGGGGATTGAGGGGTCTCTCCGGCAATCTGCACTCCAACTTCTTACACAAACATGTCATTGGTACCGAAGGGAGAAATCTCTTGATATCCAGACGTTTGCAAAAACATGTCATTGGTAGTCCCAAGCCCCTGAAAAAGTGGCCTCAAAGTGTGATAACAAAGGAATAGATTTCTTGCCGCACGTGCGGCATCGAAATGACCCCGTCCATGGGTTGATTTGGGAGGAGGGGAAGCGATGTCACCTCGAAGGAGCTTGCAGCCAGCCCCGACCCTTCGGGGACTGAGACCCGCTTCGCAGCGAGGCGAGCCTGCCTCGCCTGCACAATTACCTGCGCCAGCGGCCCGCTTCGCCAGCAAGGCGGGGGTCTATTTAATAGTACGGTTTTCAACGTTTTACAAAAAGTTGTCATTAGTATCATAGACCAATACTTTCTTGACCCGACAACTTTTCACACCAAAAAACAAATAAATATTTTTAAATATGCCACTTTCATAAGATTAGATTTTGGGAGTTATTTAGACTGATCTCATAAATAAATAATAACTTGGATTATTGCTGTGTTTTTTTAGTAATTTTGTATGCTAAGACCAAAGTTAGAAACATGGAATCAAAAACCAGAACAATTATCATTGATGATGAAATGACCAACATTTTGACCCTTAAAAATTTATTGGTCAAATATTTTCCAAGTATTGAGATTATAACCACCGCCTCAAATGTTGCCGAAGGCGTTGAAGCCATTGATAAACACCTTCCTGATCTTATTTTTTTGGATATTTCAATGCCCGATGGCGATGGTTTCGATTTGCTGTCCAAGGTCAAATTTCGTTCCTTCGAAGTTATATTTACCACAGCCCACGACCAGTATGCCCTAAAAGCATTTGATTATTCAGCAATCCACTACCTGCTTAAACCCATCGATTATACCGAACTCAGGAAAGCCATTAACAGGTACAACGATGTAAAGATAAAAGGTAACATTAGCGCGCGCCTGAGTGTGTTGAAAGATAATATGGGGCATCAGTATAAAAAAATTATTGTGGCATCAAGCGAAGGTTTGAACATTGTACTGATAGATGATATTATCAGGCTTGAAGCTTGTGATACCTATACCGATTTTTTCCTGACCAACGGGCGAAAATTATTGGCATCAAAATCATTAAATAATTTTGAAAAAATGCTCGATGACCAGGATTTTACCCGCATTCATTCCAAGCATCTCGTAAACCTGAAGTATGTTCAGCGATATGTTAAAGGAAAAGGTGGTAGTGTTGTGCTCGACAACGGTGAAGAGGTTGATGTATCGGTAAGAAAGAAAAATGATTTTATCGTGGCTCTTAAAGGCTATGCTAAATCGCTCTAAACTACTCAACGAGGCCACGACCTCTCTTTACAATCCGGCTTTCATTTTTCATTTCATTAATTAATTTATCAAGAATACCATTGATAAAAACCCGGCTTTTTGGGGTGCTATAATATTTAGAAAGTTCGATATATTCGTTCATTGTAACTTTTACAGGGATGCTTTGAAATTGTGTAAGCTCTGCTAATGCCATTTTTAACAAAATGACATCCATAATAGCAATCCGGTTTATTTCCCAGTTTTTTGCTTTGCTTTCAATAATTTCTTCAAACTCATCTCCCTTTAAAATTGTCTTGTGGTAAAGTTCAACCAGGAACTTTTTGTCCTCATCCGGGTCTTCCTTGCCTTCGGTATTATAGAGTGGGGGCATTAATGTAAACTCGTTGCTTTTAAGTTTTAACCAGTTTAGAACTTTTATTACAAGTGGGTTGGCAATTTCAAGATCATTAACCCAAAAAATATTTTTCTCCTCGTAAAAATAATCCAGGGCATCGTTAAAGGCAATGTGGTTTTTAAATATTGTGACAATAATCTCGCGGTCTTCGTTGAATGAATGCACCGGTGAAGCCATATAATTTTTAAATTCAATACCCTCCCTAATTTCATTGTATATTTTTCTAACCATTTCCTCTTCATCCGTCCAATTAATAAGGTAGGCATTTGTTTTTCTGATGAAGTCTTTATTTTCGACTAGCTTTTTTATAAAAACATTATCAATGAATTTGGTATTGGGATTTATATCCTCTTCGCTGGGATAAAATTTCTTTTTATTTTCTTCAATTCTTTTTTCGGCAAACTTAATAACCTGAATGATGAAGCCAATTTGCCACATAATAAGTTCGTAAATGCGGGCTGTGCTTTTAACCATGTTTTTTTCACCAATGGATAGATCTACATTGTTACTTAAAAAATAACTGTAGAGTGATTGGAGCGCTTTGATGCGTAAATGCCTTCTGCTGAGCATAATTTTTAAGAACAAGAATTAGTAATAAAAAACTGCCGCGAAATTATTGTTTTTTTTGGGTTTAATCACCTAAACATTTTCAAACCATGAAATAGCCTTGGTTTCATAAAAACACAAAATGTTTTTGAATCAATAAAGTTCTTATTTTTCTTACAACATCCTTAAAACCAATTAACAATTAATTCAGGATTACCGACAAGAAAGGTTAATTGGATAAAAAAATTGCACAGATGACTTATGATAAAATATAAATACATATTTTTGCATTCGTCAAAATTAATGAAAGAACCTGGAAAATGGAAGAAAACGATAATAGACAACAGCGAGAAGAGATTTTTTCGATAGTAGTCAGGGCTGGAAAAAGAACCTATTTCTTTGATGTTAAAGAGACCCGTGCAAAAGAGAAATACCTGACAATTACCGAAAGTAAAAGAAGGTTTAACAACGATTCGGCAAAATTCTTTTACGAAAAGCATAAGATTTTCCTGTATAAAGAAGACTTTGACAAGTTTGCCGAAGGGCTTACCGGGGTTATCGATTTTATCAAAACAGGAAATGTTCCTGATTTGTCGTTCCTCGAAAATGAAAGAGAGTACAAGGCTCCGGTTGTTGATTCAGATAATGATGAACCTGAAATCGAGGGTATTGAAAACAACAATTTGAGCGATCTTAATGATGATGCCTCAGTTGAAGGAAAATCGGATGATGCTGATGGCGAGGATTATAAATACTAAGCGTTTGAATAAATAATAAAATTGAGGCTGGCTTTTGTCAGCTTTTTTTATGGAATACTGTCAACTTATGTTGATTACTTTTTAGGACAAAAGCAATTCAACCAATGATTAAGTCGTATTTTTGCAACCGAACTGAATGATAATTTAATGGGAAAAGTAATTTCGATAGCTAATCAAAAGGGCGGTGTAGGGAAAACAACAACCGCCATAAACCTGGGTGCGGCACTTGCCGTGCTTGAATATAAAACACTGGTCATCGATGCCGATCCGCAGGCCAATGCTACTTCAGGTTTGGGACACGATCCCAGAAATATTCAAACCAGCATTTATGAATGTATTATTGATGATATTTCACCACAAAATATTATCATCACTACTTCCACACCCAATTTGTCACTTATCCCTGCACACATCGACCTGGTTGGCGCAGAGATAGAAATGATAAATATGCCCAACAGGGAAAAAATGATGAAAAGGGCGGTGGAGAAAGTCATTGATCAATATGATTTTATTCTTATCGATTGTTCCCCTTCGCTGGGTTTGGTTACAGTTAATGCTTTATGTGCAAGCGATTCGGTGATTATTCCGGTGCAATGCGAATATTTTGCTCTGGAAGGATTGGGCAAATTACTAAATACCATTAAAATTGTCCAGTCAAGATTAAACCAGTCGCTGGATATCGAAGGTATTTTGCTCACCATGTACGATGCCAGGCTCAGGCTTGCCAAACAAGTAGTTGAGGAGGTGCGAACCCATTTTCAACAAATGGTTTTTGATACCATTATTAACCGCAATACTAAATTAGGAGAGGCACCAAGTTTTGGTGAAACAATCATCATGCATGATGCCGATTCATCAGGGGCAATAAATTATTTGAACCTGGCGAGGGAAATTTTACAAAAAAACGACCTTACCAGGATGGGAGAATCAGATTACGAAATTGATTTTTTAGATGAAAAACAAAAATAAGAAGCTTGCTTTAGGCCGTGGCCTGGAAGCAATATTGCAAAGTCCCGATACTGATATTACCTCGAAGGATATTTCGGGCAATTATGTGGTAGGCGCTATTGCCAATCTTGAAGTTTCAAAAATAGAAGCAAATCCATTTCAGCCGAGAAGAGATTTTAAAGATGAAACTTTGCTGGAGCTTGCGGATTCGATAACTGAACAGGGTGTAATCCAACCACTAACAGTAAGAAAACTCGGCTATGATAAATACCAGATAATATCAGGCGAACGAAGGCTGAGGGCTGCTATTTCAATAGGTCTTGAAGCAGTCCCCTGTTATATTCGCGTGGCCAACGATGAGCAAATGCTCGAACTGGCGCTAATCGAAAACACACATCGCGAAGACCTTAATGCCATTGAGGTTTCGATTAGTTATCAGCGACTTATTGAGGAATGTGAGCTTACACAAGAAGAATTGAGCAAGAGAGTTGGTAAAAAACGATCAACCATAGCCAACTCTCTTCGACTGCTAAAACTCCCGGCCGAAGTGCAACTTGCAATCCGCGAAGGAAGAGTTTCGATGGGGCAGGCACGATCATTTGTAAACGTTGAAGATCGCGAAGAGCAACTTAAATTATTGAGCGCAATTACCGAGGAAGGTATGTCGGTGAGGGAACTGGAAAAAAAAGTAAAAAAGATTAATAAGCCCGGAAGGAAATACCAGCTTCCCATTAAGTACAAGGAAATTTCAGAGAACCTGACCGAAGATTTTAAAACAAAGGTTGAGATCAAAAGAAATACAAGAGGGGCGGGGAGTATTGTATTTAAATTTGCATCAGATGAAGAAATGAATCAAATATTGACCTTACTTAAAAAATAATGTTCCTCAAAATAAGTTTGTAGCTTTTACATGCTGAATCTTCTAAAATCAAAAATATCCGGCTCAAAATATTTGTTTAAAGGCACTTCACGGGTTATTTCACAATTCATTGCTTTTGTCTTGATAGGTGGGCTTTTAGTTTCAAACAATGCTTATGCCCAACATCACGAAACCAAGGTGAAAATTGTAAATGATTCGCTCAATTATCATTCAGCAAAAAAAGCAACACTTTACTCTGCTATTTTGCCCGGCTTAGGTCAGGCCTACAACAAAAAATATTGGAAAATCCCCATTATTTATGCCGGTTTTGGAACCTTATTTTATTTTATCGGAGTAAACGGAGCAGAGTATCACAACTTCCGTGATGCATACAATATTGTAGCTACAGGCGATAGCGCTAATTTTGCGAATAATGAATATGTTGTAAAATATAATGCCAATCTAACCCAATTGAAGGAAGGACGAAATTATTACAGGCGAAATCTCGAGTTAAACTATATCCTTGCCGGGGCACTATACATCCTCAACCTTATTGATGCAAGTGTGGATGCCAACCTTTACAATTTTGACGTTAGCGATGATATCACCCTCAGGTTTGAACCGGTAAGAAGCCGGAATATTTTTACACCCAAGCCATCCTTGGGATTAACATTAACCATGAAATTTTAGGATTAGAAAGGATTATTATGAATATTGCAATAATAGGTTACGGAAAAATGGGAAAGGCAGTGGAAGAGGTAGCCATTGAAAAGGGTCACCGTATTACTGCCAGGATTGATGCTGAGGAGGACTGGAATAAAAATCTCGGGAAATTAAAGTCATCCGACATTGCTATCGAATTCAGCACACCGGCTGCAGCTACCTCAAACATTACAAAATGTTTTCACCTGAACATTCCCATTGTAACAGGTACCACAGGATGGGATAGCCAATTGGAGGAGATTAAGGATGTTTGTAAAAAGAATAATCAGGCACTGCTTAAATCTTCAAATTTCAGCATTGGCGTAAATGTTTTTTTTAAAATTAATCAGCATCTTGCCTCATTTATGAATATGCTCAAGCAATTTGAAGTTGCAATTGAAGAAACCCATCACACCGGCAAACTGGATAAACCCAGTGGAACAGCACGCCAACTTGCGGAGGATATCTTGCAAAGGCTTGATAGAAAAAAAGACTGCGTTAACCGGGAGGGAGCAAATGCCGCTGAAATTCCTGTTATTTCTCATCGGATTGCCGATGTTTCAGGTATCCACCAAATCAGGTATGAGTCCGATACCGACATCATTGAATTGAAACATACGGCAAAAAACAGAACAGGTTTTGCAAGAGGCGCGGTGTTGGCTGCTGAATGGATGGCTGGCCGCAAAGGTTTTTTTACCATGGACGATATGTTATCCGACATAATTTAACCTGATTAATTCACAAATTCGCTGAATTTGTGAATTAATCACCGAAGGCCGAAAATATTTTAAATAAATATTTTCGAGGGTTAATCCTCGAATTTCCAAAGGAAATTCGGCTCTGCAGGCTTTTTAGCCTGCAGAGTGAAAAATTCAGGAATTTTTCAGATTAAAAGATATTTATTAACAAATATTAACAGAGTGCCGGCAAGGCGGATGCCCGCTTGCCGTTTGAGAAACTAAATTTAAAAGAATGAATACACTAACGATTCTGATCATTATTTTCCTTTTTTTTCCAATCTTTTTATTTCCCATATTTAAAAAAGCCGGCATTGAATCCTGGAAAGCTTTTATCCCAATGTTCAATTATTGGGAATGGAATAAAATGAATGCTAAGCCCTTATGGTGGTTTTTGCTACTATTTCTGCCCTTCATCAATATTTTCATGGTTTTTCTCATGATTGTTGAAACCGTCAAATCGTTCACAAAATTCGGTTTGGGTGAACAGGCGCTTGCTGTAATTTTTCCTTTTGTTTATTTGCCTTATCTTGGGATGAACGAAAATGAGAAATACCTCGATCCTGAAAACAGGCCTAAAATCAAAAAAAGCCCCGCGAGGGAATGGGTTGATGCCATTATTTTTGCAGTAGTTGCTGCCACCATTATCCGTACTTTTATTTTTGAGGCCTACACCATTCCTACTTCATCAATGGAGCGCTCGCTACTCGTGGGCGATTTTTTATTTGTAAGTAAGGTTGCCTATGGCCCAAAAGTTCCAAATACTCCCCTGGCCTTCCCATTTGTTCACCATACAATGCCACTTACACAATATGCTAAAAGTTACCTTGAATGGATTAAGTTACCCTACTACCGTTTTCCGGGATTTGGTAATGTTGAGCGCTACGATGCGGTGGTTTTTAATTATCCAAGTGGCGATACAGTAATTCTTGAACATCAAAACCAGGATTATTATGGGTACGTGAGGCAATTGGAACAGGAAATGAAACAAAGGAGGGGCGACCGATATCATGAAGGTATGGGTCGGGAGCAGGTTTGGCGCGACTTTAATGTTGTGGCAAGGCCTGTGGATAAACGAGAAAATTACATTAAAAGATGTATGGGTGTGCCCGGCGATACACTCAAAATTATCGATAAGCAGGTTTACATAAATGGGGGAAAAGCATTTAATCCCCCCGACATGCAATTTATCTATCTGGTTAGCACAAGGGGTTTGACCGATCATAAGCTGGTAGAACTTTTTAACAATTACAACATTAGGGTTGAGGAAACATTCTCGTTCAGGGATAATGATAAGGGTGGACGTATGTATGGTGTAAGGGTTTCGCCGGAGGTTGCCGAAAAAATGAAAAAAGACAAATATATCAGCAGCATCACAAAATATGTAAAAAATAAATCAGAAATTGATCCAAATATTTTCCCCTTCGATCCGGCAAATTATCCATGGAATCAGGATAACTTTGGCCCGATTGTACTTCCTAAAGCCGGGGCTACCGTTGAATTGAACCCTGTGTCGATTGCGCTTTACAGGAAAATTATCGATACCTACGAAAATAATGATTTGATTGAACAGGATGGTAAAATCCTTATCAATGGCCTGGAAGTAAACAGCTATACTTTTAAACAAGATTATTTTTGGATGATGGGTGATAACCGTGATAATTCTGCCGACTCAAGGTTCTGGGGCTTTGTTCCCAACGATCATGTTGTAGGAAAAGCAGTTTTTGTTTGGCTTTCGCTGGATAAAAATAAAGGACTGATGGATGGTAAAATTCGTTGGGATAAATGCTTCAGGGTAGTAAAATAATTTATTTGATTTTTTTTAATTAACTAAACATAACATACACATTATGAAAACAAAATTCTTCATGCTGTCACTTGCACTGATAATGCTTGGTGGCATATCCGCTTTTGGTGCAAAGAAAAAAGCGTTTACCGGAAAAATTACTTACCAAATTACAAGCGATTCTCCCGGTATTCCCGAGCAGGCCAAGGCCATGCTTCCCAAAACTATGGTGATGTATATTGGTAAAGATAAAACAAAATCGGAGCTTTTTACCCAAATGGGAAACCAAAGTTCGATAGAGGATTTGAATGCAAAAACAAAAGTTGGACTTTTGGATATGATGGGTCAAAAATTTGCCATCACCGAATCGTACGATGACATTCTAAAAGAAAAGGCAGAGTTGCCTGAGTTAGAGATGGAATATACCGATGAAACCAAGGAAATTGCCGGTTATACCTGTAAAAAGGTTGTAGCCAAAAAGAAAGAGGATGGAACTGTTTTTATGACTACCTGGGTAAGCGATGATATGGAAGTTCATGAAAATATTAATTTTTCAAACCCTGTTTTTGATGGCCTCAAGGGTGTAATGTTGCAATTTGAAGTGGAAGCAGGCGAAGGGCTGATGCTGGTTTTTACTGCTGTAGAAGTAGAGCAAAAAAAGGTTAAAGACAATGTTTTTGAAATACCGGAAGGTTATAAGCAAACCACAAAAGAAGAGCTTCAAAGTACTTTTGGCGGATAAGTTACAAGCCTGGTTTCGATAAAGTATAAGCAAAAATAAATGCCTGAACCTTGATGATAACGATTGTCAATTCAGGCATTTGGTTTTGTATTTTGTGACAAAGTATTGCATTTAAAGCCTTTTAATCCAGATTATTGGTGTCAGGTTAATTTTAATAGATTCTTTCCCGAAATTTGGAGACTACTAATGATAACTTTTTGTAAGAAAGAGATTTTGAGGATAAAGGAGATTTCTCAATCCCCGAAGGATCGGGGCAGGCTGCTTCGCTCCATCGAAATGACCGGGCTTTGGTGGGTTTTTGGGGTGGATGAAAGTGGGCGCAAAGCGCCCACTTTCATCCACCCCATGCAAAGTCTTAGTCTTGTCATTTCGATGCCGCATTTGCGGCAGAGAAATCTATTCCTTTGTCATCACACTTTGAGGAATCTGCCAAGTTGCGGAAGCTTGTAACTCAGAATGACAATACTTAATATTAATTTATGGAGGGGAGAGCTTGTCTGGTGGCAAAGCCGCCAGACAAGCTCTCCCCAGAATCACAGTTATCTTTTATTCTGAGCGAAACTGCCTGCCACGACACTTCGGGGATGTGATGCAAAGAATCTACAAAAGGAGTAATACTTTTCCTGAACAACAACGAATCCAAATAATAACCCCATTAAAAACAACTTCTTATTTCTAAAACCCGATAGACGGAATAAGGATTATTGAGCAACAATTAACAAATAATCCAATAATGCCGGGCTTTGCTCGGATCCAGGATTCAAGAATCGCGGATTTGCAAGATCCCTGCCTCGCCCTAACAAAAGCCCAAACAGGCGGCCCGCTTGGCAGCCCGCTTCGCCAGCGAGGCGAGCGAGGCAAACCTGCCTGGCCGGCAAGGCCGGCAAGGCGGGCCTGAAAATTACGAAAATTGTCCGAAGGACTCCTTTGGAGGAAATTTTCTATTTTTCGGGACAATTAACGAATAATGCCGAGCTTCGCTCGGGCATCCTCGAAAAGTTACGAAATTCAGAGATTTTCTACTTTTCGGGACGAATAGCGAATAACAAATATCCAATTACCAATAACGAATAACCATTCTCCTTCATTCACCCTTTTAATATTACTTTTGCATCCCAAAAAATATAGAACAATAATATGACGGCAAAGTCAAATAAACTGAAATCAACCCAAAGTCAGAGTAAACCAAAAAAGAACGGGAAAAAGAAACCTTTGAAAGTTTCGAACCCTTTCAGTAAGGTGGGCTCTTTTTTTCGAAACAGAATGTTCCAGCAGGTTTTTGGATTGACCTTATTGTTGCTTGCCGTTTTTCTTGGAATTTCTTTCACTTCCTACCTCACCACATGGAAAATTGACGATCATCTTTTTAATTATTCCTTTTGGGAGTTGTTACGTGATCAGGATCAAAAAGCTTTTAACTTTACAGGTAAAATCGGAGCGGTAATATCCTATAACTTCATCAAAGAAGGGTTTGGAATTGCAGCCTATTTCTTTGTGATTTATTTTCTTTTTGCCGGATTAAAATTGCTGTGGCTTAAAATGCCTTTTTCGGGATGGAAAATGCTTCGCCTCAGTTTACTTGGTTTATTTTGGTTTTCCACCTCTCTTGCTTTTATTTTTACTGATGTTATGGGAGGAATTTTACACGGATGGTTCGGGAAATATTTTTACAACTGGATGGTTTCGCTGATTGGAGTGGTAGGGACAGGTTTGGTGTTGCTGTTTATTTTGGTGCTGGTTTTATTATTTGCCGGCTTTTTTAAAGTTTTTAATTTTAAGATTTCTTCATTTTCGTTTAAAAATAAAAAATCAGCAAAGACAAAAAAAGCCAAAGGAAAAAAAGAAACTGAAGGTGATAAGTACAATTTAAACAATTACGCGGTTGATGAAGATGAAGAAGATGATGTCATAAAAAATGAAACTGTAGTTGAGTTGGAATTGGAAAATAAAAAATTGAATAGGCCAACAAAGCGAGTTGTTTCAGGTGAAATTGATTTTACTATCGAAAATCCTGAAGAAGTAACAGAAGAAGAGCAGCACATTAAAAGCAAGCCTGCTGAATTTCCAAAAGCAAATGCTGTCCCATCGCGTCAGGGTTTAGACACCGAATACGACCCCAGGCTTGATCTTCCACATTACAAATTTCCACCGCTTGATATCCTGAACGATTATGGCTCCGCGAGAATAAGCGTTCAAAAGGACGAGCTTGAGGCCAATAAAAACCGCATTGTTGAAACGCTTAATCATTATAAAATTGAAATACAAAAGATCAAGGCTACCATTGGCCCCACGGTAACCTTGTATGAAATCGTACCGTCGCCTGGTGTCAGGGTATCCAAAATTAAAAATCTTGAAGATGATATTGCATTAAGTTTGTCGGCTCTCGGAATCCGTATCATTGCACCCATTCCCGGTAAGGGAACCATCGGTATTGAAGTGCCCAACCAGAACCCTGATACGGTTTCGATGAAATCGGTGTTGGCATCAGATAAGTTTCAGGAATCAAATTTCCAGTTGCCAATAGGCATGGGGAAAACCATTTCAAACGAGGTATTTGTTGCCGATCTTACCAAGATGCCTCACTTGTTGATGGCAGGTGCCACGGGTCAGGGTAAATCAGTTGGCTTAAATGCAGTTATAGCATCATTGCTTTATAAAAAACATCCTGCCGAATTAAAGTTTGTAATGATCGATCCCAAAAAGGTGGAACTCACTTTGTTCTCAAAAATTGAGCGGCATTTTCTGGCTAAATTGCCCGACTCGGAGGAGGCGATTATTACCGATACCCGTAAAGTGGTTCGCACACTCAATTCGCTGGGTATCGAAATGGATACGCGTTACGAATTGCTTAAAGATGCGCAGGTAAGAAATATAAAGGAGTACAACGCTAAGTTTATGCAGCGTAAACTCAACCCGCTCGAAGGACATCATTTTATGCCCTACATCGTGGTGGTAATTGATGAGTTTGCAGATTTGATTATGACTGCCGGAAAGGAAATTGAGATACCACTCACAAGGCTTGCACAGCTTGCGCGTGCCATCGGTATCCATTTAATTATTGCTACACAGCGCCCTTCTGTAAATATTATCACGGGATCAATTAAGGCCAACTTCCCGGCAAGGGTTGCTTTCAGGGTAATCTCCAAAGTAGATTCACGAACCATATTGGATAGTCCCGGAGCAGATCAGTTGATTGGCCGGGGCGATATGTTGCTTTCAACCGGAAGTGATTTGATAAGGATGCAATGCGCCTTTATCGACACGCCAGAAATTGATAAATTAACCGAATACATCGGGTCGCAAAGAGCGTTCCCGGATGCGTATATTTTGCCGGAATTTGCTGATGAAAACGATGATGGACCGGTAGAATTTGATCCTGAGCAAAAAGATGTTCTTTTTGAAGATGCCGCCCGTATCCTGGTGCAGAGCCAGCAGGGATCAACTTCATTGCTGCAGCGGAAAATGAAAATTGGCTACAATCGTGCAGGGCGCATCATCGACCAATTGGAAGCTTCGGGTGTGGTAGGCCACTTTGAGGGTAGCAAAGCCCGCGAGGTAATTATTAAAACAGAAATAGAATTGGAACAATTTTTGAAAAATCTTGACGAAGGAAATTTAATTTAAAATATCATGAAAACAATATTTGCAGTTTGCCCGATCACACTCGTTTTTTTATTCTTCAATACATCAGCCATCATTGCGCAGTCGAACAACAAAAAAGCCAGTGAAATATTGGACAAGGTAACCCAAAAAACCAAATCCTACAAGTCGATAATTATGGAATTCACATACCAGATGGAGAATCCCGAAGCCAATATTAACGAAGTAACCAAGGGGAAAGTCATCGTTAGCGGCGACAATTACAGGTTGGAAATTGCAGGGCAGTTGGTGATTTCTGATGGTGAAACCTTATGGACGGTGATCGAAGATGCCGAAGAGGTTCAGGTAAATGAAGTTAGTGAGGACGATGAAAGCTTTTCGCCTACTAAGCTACTTTCCGATTACAGCAAAGATTACAAATCGAAACTCGAACCCAAAATAAACGAGTTGAACGGTGTAAGTGTTTATTTACTTGAGTTAACACCCAACAAAAAAAAATCGTTCGGGCATGTTAACCTATACATTAAAAAGGACGTAATGCAGCCATACCGGATGGAAATATTCGATTCAAACCAAAGTGTTTATACCTACACCATCAACAAATTTGAAACGGATAAGGAAATCCCGGATAATGTGTTTACATTTTCGGAGGATGAATTCCCCGATTTTGATATTATAGATATGAGATAGGCTACGACCTGCCCTTCTCCTTTAATATTGAAGTGTTGTGTTTGAGTGTTCTCAATATTAGAACAACAATGATTGTACCCGCCAAAATGATATTAGAGTCGCGGTATAAATATAGTTGGTGATATTCAAAATAGACTCTGAGGTTGTCGATAAAAGCAAATCCAAGCACTGTGGCCAGCACTCCAGAGTATTCTCTTCTAACAACCGATTTGAAAGAAAAAACCAGTTTACTTTTTTTGTAGTTTTTAAACGAAGGGATAAATGCAGGAGCTGTTAATGACCAGTCAAGATATTTTTGGCTGAATTTTTTTTCAAGAAAACGTTCCTCTGCAAACATAATGCGCTCGTAATACAACCAATAGGCAAGTGAAATGATGAGGGCAAAATAAATGTTGAAGGTAAAAATGACTATTCCAATCCACATCAAATAATTGCCCAGGTAAAGCGGATGGCGAATAACTGAATAAATTCCCCCCGTGTTCAATTGTTCGGCAACTTGTCCTTCCTTTGTATTTCTGCCTGAAGTTCCTGCCGGGGTTGTGCCGATGGTGATGGCACGTACTATAAAGCCTGCAAAGCTTATTACTATTGCAGCAATTGTAATTCCTGATAATAAGTTTTTGTTTAACAGTGAAATGTCAGTAGTGTAAATTACAGGAATTGCCAACAGAAAAAGTGCCACCGGAAAATAGCTTCTGTTTTTAAAAAGAAAATTACCACTTTTTTCGAAGGAATGGATTAATGCCATTGAGCTAATATTAAAAATTTGAAGGCGCAAAAGTAGCGTATTTATTTAAAATGTTTGTTGGGTTGAATGGGGGATTACATAAACTTGTCCTTTCGAGTCCAGGCCTCCGTCATCTGGCGGATGCCTTAAAGTGTGATGACAAAGGAATAGATTTCGATGCCGCATTTGCAGCATACCAATGACATGTTTGTGTAAGAGGCTGAAATCCTTACTATTAAACAGACCTCTCAATCCCCGAAGGGTCGGGGCAGGCTGCTTCGCTTTGTGTTTTGATACCAATGACAGATATTTGAATGGAGTTGGGGTACACTTTGTGAGAGAGACCTCTCAGTCGCTACGCTCCTTCGAGGTGACATGGATTTGGGGGATTTGGGGGTGGGTGAAAGTGGGCGCTTTGCGCCCACTTTCACCCACCCCATTCACAACCCGGAGCTCTGTCATTTCGACTGGAAAAACGCAGCGAAGCGAAGTTTTGAAGGGAGAAATCTAATCCCCCTGTCATTACCTCATTATGCCCAAAAAACTTGGGTTAAGTCTCGAAATGACAAGGTTAAGGCTTTGCAGGGGTGGACGAAAGCGGGTAGGCTTTGAAAGTCCCTTTTTTTTTGGAGCAATGAAATGCAAATTTGATTTTGTCTCCTTCACAAAATTGTTATCAATTAATACAATTGTTGTCAGGACAAGCTTCATAAGGTCATTAGCCAAAATAGTTCGATGTATTTTTTCTTAATGGAATTGAATATTAAACTCAAATACTTATGGGTATTCTGAAATTTCATGAAATTTTCCGGGTTAAGATTTCAAAAAAAATGCATCTTCGTCCAACATCAGATTCTTTAAATACAAAAAATTCTATTTTTGCAGGGAGCAAAAAATCAAAAAATTGATGCACTGCAGAATCATGCCTTTAAAATATCATTTTAATAGTTTCCTATTCATTAACCAAATTCACTAAAATGGAAGATTACAACACAGCATTAAAAGAATGGATTGACGATGAAAAAGCGGCAGTCGAGTTTATTCATGTGGCTGGAAAGCTTTGGTTCGATAAATCCATCGAACTTATCTTATTGCGCAGCCAGTTAATCGACCGGGGGCCGGCCAAAGTTCTCAACAAACATGTAAGGGCTGAAACCATCCTAAAGACACCCGTCAGAATCCAGGTTTCCTTGTTGCTTGCCAAAGCCATACTTGCCGAAGATGTTGCTCCGGCAAGGATTGATATCGGAAGATTGAATTCAGAATGGAATGAGGAGCGGCAGAATTTTACCAATGCCAACGACTTTATTAAGGAAAAACTCAAACAATTTATTGGTGCATCACCGCGCAGTACCAGGGTTCAGGATGTTGTGCTTTATGGATTTGGCCGTATTGGGAGATTGCTTGCACGTGAGCTGATAAAAATTACGGGTAACGGGAGTCAACTCAGGTTGAAAGCCATCGTTACACGCAGCAATAAACCGGAAGACCTTAAAAAAAGGATATCCCTGTTCCGCAAAGATTCGGTGCATGGGCCCTTTGCCGGTGTTGCCAACGAGGACATCGAAAATAATTGTTTTCGTATCAATGGCAATATTGTTCACATGATTGCAGCCAATAACCCCGAAGACATCGACTATACTGCTTATGGAATTAACGATGCTCTGGTGATAGATAATACAGGTGTTTGGCGCGACCGGGAAGCGCTTTCACGGCATCTCAAGGCTAAGGGTGTTAGCAAAGTGTTACTTACCGCACCAGGTAAAGGCGATATTTCAAATGTTGTTTATGGAGCCAATCACCACACGCTAAACCTTGATGAAGAAACAATATATTCCGCAGCTTCATGTACAACCAATGCCATTGTTCCGGGGCTGATTGTTTTGGAAAATGGTTTGGGTATCCTCAAAGGCCATATCGAAACTATTCATTCTTATACAAACGATCAAAACCTGCTGGATAACTATCATAAGAAATCACGCCGAGGCCGTTCTGCTCCACTCAATATGGTAATAACCGAAACCGGTGCCGGATCGGCTGCTGCTAAGGTTATTCCAAAACTACTGGGGAAACTAACTTCTAACGCTGTAAGGGTTCCAACACCAAACGTATCATTGGCAATCCTCACGCTTGAAGTTGAAAAACAAACCACGGTAGCGGAAGTCAATAAGCTGTTCCTTGATGCTTCACTTAAAGGGAAACTAATCGAACAGATAAGGTATAGCAACTCTTCCGAATTTGTGTCATCCGATGGCATTGGCGATTCATGCCCGAGCATTTTTGATGAACCTGCAACCAAAGTTTCGGAAGATGGGAAAACTGTAATTGTTTACCTATGGTACGATAACGAATTTGGCTATACATCGCAAGTAGTAAGGCTTGCCAAACACATTGGCCAGGTGAAGAGTTTCAGGTATTATTAAAAATATTCTGAGTTAAATTATAATAAAGAGGCAACAACATGTTTGCCTCTTTTTTTTTACTCAAAAAAATTCGACTGCGAATTTCATGGAAAGGTGTTTTTAAATACACCATATTGATTATTTTTCTGATGAAATAATAAAATAGATTTCTCACTGCTGGCTGGCGGTTACCAATGACAGGTATTTGAATGAAGTTGGGGTACACTTTCACCCATTCCATTCACAGCCCGGAGCTTTGTCATTTCAAGGGTTCATCCAAAATTTTGGGCATAATGAGGAGATGACATTATGGAATAGATTTCTTGCCGCACGTGCGGCATCGAAATGACCCCGTTCACGGGTTGATTTGGGAGGAGGGGAATCGGGCGCGAAGCGCCCGATTCCCCTCCTCCCACTACCCAAACGGAAGCATTGTCACCTCGAAGGAGCTTGCGACTGAGAGGTCTGTTAAGAGTTATTTTTTCAACGTTTTCCAAAAAGTTGTCAATAGTACTGAAAAAACTAAGCGTAGCATCCAGCCCCGACCCTTCAGGGAAGTATTAGAGGGAGAAATCTGTTCTTTTATGTACATTGATTTTGTATCTATAAAAATGGTAGTAAAACCACTAAAAAAAGATATCCATAACAAAATCTAACCTAAACTTCCTGCGATGGCTTTGTATGGCTGCAAAGTTAAAATCATCAAAATAGTACAGATTATTAATTTTTTTTTAAAAAGATCAAAAAAACTACTTTTGCCTTCCATAACAAAGTGAGTAGCTTAAAGCTTTGGATTCACTCATCTTTAGCATAAAATTCACAATCAGAAATTCACTACCAACGAATTAGTTATGGGCAAAACAAAATACATTTTCGTAACCGGGGGCGTTACTTCCAGCCTCGGCAAAGGCATCATTTCAGCATCTTTAGGCAAGCTTCTCCAGGCGAGAGGTTATTCCGTGACCATCCAAAAGCTCGATCCCTACATTAATATCGATCCGGGTACGTTAAATCCTTATGAACATGGCGAATGTTATGTAACCGAGGATGGTGCTGAAACCGACCTTGACCTTGGGCATTACGAGCGTTTTTCCAATACCCCCACTTCGCAGGAAAACAATGTTACCACCGGGAGAATTTACCAGGCGGTTATTGATAAAGAACGGCGTGGCGATTACCTCGGCTCAACCGTGCAGGTAATTCCTCATATTACCGATGAAATTAAATACCGCATAAAACTTTTGGGAAATAAAGGAGACTACGATTTTGTGATAACCGAAATTGGTGGTACTGTTGGCGATATCGAGTCATTGCCTTATGTTGAAGCTGTAAGGCAGATGCGATGGGAACTATTGGGAAATACTGTAGTAATTCATCTTACCCTTGTGCCTTATCTTTCGGCAGCACAGGAATTGAAAACCAAACCCACTCAGCACTCTGTAAAGACAATGCTTGAGCAGGGGGTTCAACCTGATATTATTGTTTGCCGTACCGAAATGCCACTTACCGATGTGCTGAAATCGAAAATAGCTTTGTTCTGTAACGTTGATGTGGCATCAGTTATCGAGTCGATCGATGCAGAAACTATTTACGATGTGCCCCTGCTTATGCTCGAAGAAAAGCTGGATGTTGAAGTTTTGAAAAAACTAAAATTACCGGTTGAAAAGGAGCCTGAATTAAAAAAATGGAAAGAGTTCCTTAAAAAGTTTAAGAATCCATCTTCTGAAATAAACATCGGTTTAGTAGGAAAATATGTTGAATTGAAAGATGCCTACAAATCCATAAGTGAATCGTTTATCCACGGCGGCACCGAAAATGATTGCAAGGTAAACGTGCGGATGATCCACTCGGAGGAAATTGAAGAACTGGGCATTAAAAACCAATTTGACGGGCTGGATGGTATTTTGGTTGCACCGGGCTTCGGCTCGCGCGGTATCGAAGGTAAGATAAGCGCTATTACCTATGCCCGCGAAAATAAGATTCCCTTCCTCGGTATTTGCCTCGGAATGCAGTGTGCGGTAATTGAATTTGCCCGCAATGTGCTGGGCTTCGAAAAAGCCAACTCCACCGAGTTCAATAGCAAAACTCCTTACCCGGTAATTGATATGATGGAAGATCAAAAAAAGATTTCGGGGCTTGGCGGAACTATGAGGCTGGGGAGTTTTAAATGTAGTGTAGCACATAACACCATTGCCTGGGACATTTATAAGAAAGACGAAATTGCCGAAAGGCATCGCCACCGTTATGAATTCAATAATAAATACCTCGAAGAATACAGGAAGGCTGGCATGATTGAATCGGGTATTAATGCCCAGGGCGAATTGGTTGAGATTGTCGAAATAAAAGACCACCCCTGGTTTGTTGGCGTTCAGTTTCATCCCGAATATAAGAGCACAGTTGCCAATCCTCATCCTGTTTTCGTGAATTTTGTAAAAGCAGCCATGGCTTACCATGAGAGGAAATCTGAACTTTCGAAATAATAAAATTATGGTGTTGATTCCTTTTCCTTAGTGTTCCTTAGTGTTCTAAGTGTCTGAGTGGTGAGTTTTAGAAGGTTACCACGCAGGCACTAAGGGCACATAGATTCACTAAGATGCATTATTCAGGATAATTGATTTACGTTAATTTAAGCGTTTAATATTTCGGATTTTAACGAGATAATTTGCCGGGAAAATTGCCACGGTAGATGTGTTTACAATAATAGCCATTATCTATATCCACAAAAATAGTATTAGAAATTTAGTTTTTAATAATCTTAAAATTCTGGATGCTTTTGATACTTGTGATGCTGAAAAAATAAATCCCTGCATTGTATTTTCCCATATCGTAACTATACCATTTATCATTTACCATAAAATGATCCAATAGCTTTCCCCTGATGTCATAAACTTTAACGATGCTTCCATTTTCGTGGAAATTTAAATTCAGGAAACCTGATACCGGATTTGGACTGTATGAAACAAGATCGTTGCCCTGAAACTCTTCAGAAGGAATATTCGTGGGAAGACAATTCCCTACTTCAAAAGCAACAACATGATCAACGGTGGTATGTTCGCCTCCTCCCGGCCATGAATAGGTATAATAAAAATATACCGTGGTGCCAACACCGGCAGTAAGCTGGTATGGCGTTTCGGGAGTTACATTATAACCCGGAAATGGCGGGCTTGGGCTGGTGCTGTAGTACAACAGACATGTGGGGCTGCCAACGCCCGGCTGTGAGGGGATAAATGTTAAGGTAGGATTTTGATCATCGGGCGAAAATACCCGATCGAAATCACCATTATAAGCAGTTCCTTCGCAGGGCGGCGCATCTGTTGCAATAATAGTTACGGCTTGCGACACCGAGGTGATGTTGTCGTTGTCGGTGGCTTCGGCAGTAATGGTGTGCGCTCCTATTTCGTTAAAGGCCCAATCAAGGATGTAGGGCGCTGCAGTAATAGTTCCCATCAAATCTGTACCATCATAAAAATCCACTTTTACTATCGACCCATCCAAATCAGAAGCTTCGGCAGTTATCTGGAATGCTTTGCCGACGGAATACTCGGTGCCATCTGCCGGGAAAGTTATCGCCACCGTAGGTGGAATCTCGGCAGTTTCGTTCACGATTACATACATCTCATCACTATCAGAATGGCTGCTGTTGGCAACAGTTAAGCGGATTTGATAAACACCTTTTTCCAAATTAGAAACTTCAGGATTGGTGATGGTATTATCAGAAAAAGATACTACTGTTGGGCCATAAACCTGCGTCCAATCGAAGGTTAAAGGCTCCGAACCCGGATCGAAGCTGTTTGAGCCGTCCAAGTTCGCAGTATTGGCAGGCATGATTACCACAATATTTTCACCGGCATCGGCCACCGGTTGGTTGTAGGTAAGCGGCCCTGAATAAGTGAAAGTCATTTTCCCGAGATTAAACTCACCACCTGAAAAGGCAATTTTTAGTATTTGCTCTCCTGCGGGCAAGGGAATTTCACCGGCAGTTCCTGTAGCCCAGGTATTCCATCCGCCGGTGGTATTTACGTAAATGGGGTCAGTCAGCACATTCCCATCCAGTTCAAGAACATAAGGCCCTCCTTCGTTGGTGTTTTCAGAAGCATACCGATAATCAAAAGTGTAATTCCCGGGCTGCTCAACATCGATGGTGTATTCCAGCCATTCGCCACCGGCAATCCAGCCAACTGTTGCTCCTTCGGCTTCAACGAATAGCGCATCAACATATTCAGCCGGACGAAAGCCTCCTTCGTTCACCACCGAAGCATCAACATAGGAAACATCCTGGCTATTGCCGCCTTCAAATTTATCGTACCAACCAGCTTCGATTGTTCCGGGGACAGCATTTGCAATTCCGGAATATGGCAACTGACGGCCAACAATTACAGGAGCAATATTGGATAAATTATAATCAGTACCCTCGTAAATCCGGGCATAAAAAAGGTGTTTGCCGGCACTTAAATTTTCTGCTTTAAAAGTATAGGGCTCCTGCGTTACCTCGCCCAACAAAATTTCTCCATCGTAGAACTCAATTTTTGTGGCTGTTCCACCGCTAACCGAAAGCTCCAAATCAACACTTCCGCCGATGAATGCCTGTGGAAAGCTGGCAGTGAGGTTGCCGGAAATGGTGATGTCTTTGCTTGTTACCATTTTATGGGCCGGCACTTCCAGCTGGTAACCATCCGAAAATGATACGGTGATGGGTGCGTTAGTATAATTATGGGCGGTATAAATTGTTTCGTCATCGCTGGTAAAGGCGGCAGCAATAGGATAATCGGCGCTTAACGAAGCGTCAACATGGCCTAAGGCGTTCATGGCATGTAGCCAGTGGTAGGTCTGCGCATCGGAAATACCAAACTTGAGTGATCGCTCAGGATAAGAATCATACATTTGGATGGCGAGCTGCGGATCGAGAAAGGCCAGGTATTCCCAATAGACATCGTGCCATAAATTATCGTTTGGCTCATTATTTAAAATGCCGGTGTTCTCGGTTATTTCAGTCCACAGTTTTTGAACATATTCAAGGTTTTGCCCCAGGTACAGTGAGCCTCCATGGATGGGATACAACTCGATGCCATAAGCTGCGGCAATGTCCCCGGTCCAGAAAGTCTGGTTATCGTAGCCATTGCCCCAGATACGGGAAGCAAGACTGAAATTGTATTCGGGTTTAAAGGTGCGTTCGTTTACATCCAGCCAATATTCTTCGATGGCATTTTGTTCGGTGGTATATAAATAAATGCCGAGATCACGGATTTCATCGTTTCCGGTGATAGTGCCCCAATGTATGAGCGAGGAGGTAAATTGCATACTTTCGGAAGTTGATTCCTGGTCGTTACCAAAAGGAAAGGTTGCAAATCCGTTGGCCCAGCTATGGCTGGCATAAGGGCTAAAGTTGCGAAGAAAGGGGAATAGTGTGTTATCCCGATTAAGGCAGGCTGCGTCATCAACCAGCATGTTTATCATTTCGCCCCAGTCATCGGCCCAGCCGGGTTCGAATTGCTCCATAAAGGAGGCTGCATGTATAAAATATCCCCAGTGGAAGTGATGGTCGTTTAAGTTTCCATCCTGGCCATGGCCGGCAGGGTAGCCGATTAATGTAGTCCAGTCGGAGTTGTAATAAAAAATAAATGCCACTTTTTCAAGTTCGGCAGTAAGTCAATCTTCGAGCCTTTCTTTAATTGTAGCCACTATTATATCCCTTCCTTCCAGGCTTCCGCTCAGGTCGGTAATTCTGGCGGTTTGAATCAGGCGGTTCATCACCTGCCCTTCGTTATAGGAATCGGTCCAGGTGGCCAGGCCATCATTTTCGATGAATTGAATTTTTTCGTTGAGGGCCGAAGGGCTGAACCCTTCGCTGTATTGGTCAACATAGGGTAGGGTAGGCAAGATGCCATGAAAGGTATTCTCGATTTGAAATTCGTTGCCATCCAGAGTTTTTATCTCACCTCTGATAGATGTGTAGCTATAGCCCTCGGGTTGGGGGGATGTTGGTGCGAGATGACTCCAATGGTGTGGCAATAATCCCAGTAAAACAGTTGTGTTGCTGCCTTCTTTGATTTCGGTGGTAACTGTAAAATCTGAACTAACTATCGAAGTCGCTTCATCATATTCCCAGCTTGTGATTGTATTTACCGGAAAAACATAAGCGTACTTTTTATATTCTTCGGCAACAGCCGAAACACTTGAAGCCGATGGAGGCAAATATGCCGCCGAGAAATAATTTTTGTTGTTTAAGGTAGAGGTATAGGTATTTCCATTTTGAATCCATTCTGATCCTGAGGGCGCATAGATGACAAAGTCGGCGCCATAGTGTGCATTTTCGATGCTTAAAATTTCGTTGTTGACTAAAGCTGATCCTTCGTTGACGGTAACTTGAGCAACATCGCTTTCATTTTTTGTAAAATAAATAAATGGCATGGCAATTCCCGCAGTAGCACTAAGGCTGTGCCCGGCGTTTGCCCAGTTCATGGTAAATGTAAAATCAGAAAAATCAGAAACGTTGGCACTTGCAGCATTCAAGCCGGTAACTCCCACTATGATTGGCATCTGGTCGTCCATGGGCTGGCTGCTGCCGTTGGCACCTGATGGTGCTTCGATGTAGCTAATCACCAGGCCTGCGTTTATGGTTCTGAGTGCCATGGGATAGGTGAAAAGATTGTTTACGTGGGGGCTTTTAACCTTTGCCGACCACCAATCGTTGGTGGGAACAGGCTTTGTTGCGGCTTCACCGATAACGTAAGGTGTGCCTGAAGGGTAAGTATTTCTGCCTAAAATATCCACTCCCGGAAAAACGGTAGTGTAACTGCCACTGCCAACGGGCACTATTTGCCCGAAAGCCGGGGCGCTGAATAGAAATAAAAGGAAGTAAAAAATGAATGATTTTGCGTTTGTGAAGATGTGATTTTTCATATTACAATTGTTTATGATTTAGAATTCTTGACATGACTCTTGTTTTTCAATAAATTATTTATATTTTATCTTAATCCATGTCGTTGGGTAAAACGGATTTCTCCCTTCAGTATTAATGACAGGTTTGTGTAAAGCGCTGAAAACCTAAATATTCAATAGGCCCCCGCCTTGCCGCCCGTAGGTGGCCTAACCTAATGGCGAGGCAGGTCTCAATCCCCGAAGGGTCGGGGCAAGTTGCTTCGCTCCTTCGAGGTGACAATGCTTCCGTTTGAGTAGTGGGTGGGGGGTTTGGGGGCGCGACGCCCCCGATTCCCCTCCTCCCAAATCAACCCCGTGGACGGGGTCATTTCGATGGAGCGAAGCGACTGAGAAATCTAATTTGTGAGACAATAGCTTTATGTTGGGTCATGAGTTCTAAGATTAAAAAATTGGGGTAAATAATCTTTTCAAATTAAATACCCCAATAAAAACCACTTTAATGGTCGTATTTTTTAAACGTAGCTATTTAGGTGCTTTTTATCAGATATCCTTAAAATGACCATTTCCTGAGACCCCCTCTAACTCCCCCTCAAGGGGGAAGATGCCAGCACACAGACCGCTGCTGTGGCTAGTGCGGCTGGTCTCCCTTCCCGCCAACTGGCGGAGAAAGGGTTGGTGCCGAGACGAAGTCTCGTGCATGCACGAGCAAAGCTCGGCAGGATGGGGTCATGATGATGTGGAATAAGACTCTACCATCTAAATAATTACAAATACAAACCAAGCACTCAAATTATTCACTATTCAATTACAATCTTTTGTATCGAGGTTGATATAACATTCGACAGCCTGATAAAATAAACTCCTTTGGGCTGATCGCTTAAATTGATGGTTGTGGTGCCGCTGATCTCCGAAGTGAGAATCTGCTGGCCCTGCATGTTTACAACCATAATGTTAAATGCATCGTCGCTTCCTGAAACAAGGGTAAACCGACCGTTGTTTGGATTTGGATAAATACTGAAAGAGGAAGTATTTTGATCGTTGATAGTGGTGGCTCCCATTTTAAATTCATTAATAATCGAAAGTCCGTTTTCAACAAACAAACCATTATGATTATTTAATGATTGGTCATAGATGGGAGTAGCTTTTATTTCTTGTCCATTTCGGTAAATTTTGAAAGTCATGGATTCGTTTTCTAACATCCCGTCTTTTTGGGAAGTTGTGATATCATTACCAAAAACAAGCAATGGAAGAACAATCGCACTACCCTCATATTGAGCCATACCGGTGCATGTACCATTAATATCAAATGTACCTACAAAGTCACCGCTTTCGAGTTGTGATGTACTTACTGAAATAATATGTTGCGAACCTGTAGCTGAAACATTATTCCAGGTTGTAGTATTTATGAGATTATTAAAATGTGATGGTGTAGCATTGGATTTTCCTTTTTCCGCGCTAAAGTCGATGGTAGTGGTTTCGGTAAACCTTGCTATGTATGCAAAGCCGGGTTCGAGTGTTTCGAGTGCTCCCTGGACTCCGGGAATGATGCCACCTTCTGGCCAGTAAACCTTATTATTAGTCATGTCGAACATGAATTCAATGCCACTATGTTGCATGATAACATCACTAACATTAGCTGGTCCCTCACTCAAAACGGGCACGAAATACAATCCTGGTTCAAAAGTTACAGTTCTGTCGGTAAGCGGAGCGCCTGAAAATTCAAAATTTACTCCATTTGCAAATTTCACTTTGTAGCCCTGGTAGGTATCCCATTCGCCAATAGTGTTAATGCTTTGAACGGGCCAATAAACACCGGATTGTCCGATAAGAATAACAATATCATCTGCAATTGGGGCAAAAAGATCTTCGAGCATAATTTTGGCTTCGGGCATTACATTGCTTGAGATTCCTCCCCAACCTGCCTGGTAATCCGGGCAAATAGTACAACTGTTCCAGCAAACAACATCGAGCATTACTTCTTCATCTTCTTCCTCAATAACCAAAAGGCGATTTGTAAAACCTCCATCAGTTATTGTACATTCCTCACCTCCTGCAAATTGCTCCTGTGAGGCCCAGTCATCCATGGTGAATTTGTATTGATAACTGCCTGCCATCAAGGGTAAAGTACCTTCATATACACCATCCATATTATCATCGGTAAGTACATTGCAATTCCCGCACCAGTCATTGAAAGAGCCACTCACATAAGCATTTCCAAAGTTATAGTTGTATTGTGAAAGATCAACTTTGAAAGTAACATCTTTGGGTTGAGGGCCTTCACCACAGGCATAACAACTATTCCAGCATACAAGGGGTAAAATGGAGTTGTCATTTACTTCAAGCAAACGGTCGAAATTTCCATTATTGTTAACTGCACATGGTGAATTTTCGTTAAAGCCTTCCTGTTGTGCCCAATTATCAAGTGTAAATTTGTAAGCATAAGTACCTTCAGCTATTGGTAGGGTAAGCTCATAAACACCATCCATTTCAGGATCGAGCATCATATTTGCATCACCAGACCATCCGTTGAAAGAACCACTCGCATAAACATTAGTAAATGTTCCAATGTATTCGTTCATGTCAACGCTAAAGGTAATATCATAAAAAATTTCCGGGCAGGCGTCACAGCTATTCCAGCAAACGACAGGCAATGTTTTCGAACCGGTAACTTCAAGCAGACGATTATGATATCCATCTATTGTAATAACGCAGGGTTCATCGCCTGTAAACTCTTCCTGACTTGACCAATTGTCGAGCGTAAATTTGTATTCATAAGCGCCTTCTTCCAATTCCAGTGTAGCCTCATAAATATTATCCATGTCAGGATCGAGCAAGAGATTTGCTTCACCCGACCAGCTGTTAAAGGAACCGCTTACATAAGCATTTGTAAAAGTACCGCCATATTGTGAAAGGTCAACTTTGAAAGTAACATCAAAGGGGCCTTCAAAAGTACAGCTTGCCTCAAAGGGAACCGTAATATCAGTTTGGCCTAACATCCAGTTTCCACCAAATGAATCTTTACTCCACAAAATGTTCATCGTAACATCGGCTGGAGGAGTTTCAGTCCATGTGAGGGTTCTGCTAATTTTTCCGGGAACCGAAATGTTTGGTGGATCAGATATGGCTGAACCGCTACCATTGGTTACGATTAACAAATCTACGGGATCATCATTTGCTGACTCAATTTCAACAAGCATTGAACTTGCATCCACATTTGTTATGGTAAGTAATATGGCTGAAGCAGTTTCGCCAGGAATTCCAAAATGGGTTACTTCTGTTGCGCAATATTCTGATGAAGTAGGGTCAGGAGCAATAGTAAATTCGATGGAATAAGTTTTAGTATTTGCCTCATTTTGGGAGGTAACCACAACTTCGGATATTCCGGGTAAAGCAGTAGCAGCATTAATAATATAACTTGCATCAGGATCATTAGTAACAGCAGTTACAGCAGGAACTTCTGTTGAGCCAAAAGGTAGCTCCACTTCATAAGCCAGAGTTGCCGGTGAAAATCCATCCACAGTGGTTCCATCCACAAGAAGATCAGTTAAAGTAGCATCGGAGCCGGGAACAACAGGTGTTTTCCAGAAATACAAATTGTCGAGGTAAACAGTTCCGTTGCCATCAAGCTTAAACTGGAATACATCAGCAAGGTTTACGGGCGGCACATAGTGCGAAAGTGGAATATCCACACTTACCCACGATTCAAGCTCAACGGGAAGTGCGTAGCTGGTTTCCAGTCCGGGACTGATCAGATAAAATCCGAGGTTTGTTGAATTTGGTGTCCAGAAATCGATGTGCAGATATTCATAGCCTGACACATCCTGGTTGGCATATTGCGTGCCCTGATAGTTCAAATTTTCATATTTCAAGGTATTATTTCCGGCAGCAACATAATCGACAGTAACCGTGGTTGACTGTCCCCATCCGGGATTAAAGTCTGTGCCTGCTAAATTGGTGTAAGCCTCACTGTAAACCGAAATTACATCGTCAGCAGCATGGGGAGGAATTGCAGGAACTGTGGTGGGTTCGGGCAAGGGGCCAACGATAACACCATCAGGAACCTGAACATTATCGAAATAAACAATAACATCTCCTGGCCGTGGATCGAAAGTAAAATCCGGGATAATTACAATCTTATTGTAAGTACTCCCGATGACTTCAGAAAAGTCAAAAAACAACTCTTCCCACTGATTTGTCAGCGTGTTGGGAATTTGAATCTCCTTAGCAGCGCTGAATCCTTCGAATTTTAAAGCTACATTGCTGATGCCTGTTTTATATACCATGATGGAAATCATGGCGTTTGTTGCATCAAAGGTGAATTCACCGTCGCCGCTGGTATAACATAAAGCCCAGGGATTCCCCGTAGCTCGTGCTGTAAACTTTACTACTGTCGGGCTGGTATTAATACCGCCGCCAACAGGGTTGGCAATAAATTCGAGAGGGGGGTTGTCCAAATTTTCCCCTACTGTCCATTCCCAATCGGCACCTACGCCAGCGGGTTCAAAGTCAATTGTGTGTGTGCTCTGGGCAAACAGATTCATTGCCAAAAGCATCATAATTCCAAGTAAAAGGTTCTTCATGATTTTAAAATTTAGTGGTTAGTAAAAAATATTTATTGTTTGATGAAAAGCGAACAGGTACCACTACGGCACCTGTATCGCTGTAATGAATTCGTTTTTTACGGGTTTTTTTGGTAAACCCTCACATAATCCACTTCCATGCTTTGTGGGAAGATGGAATTGTCGATACCCTGGGCTCCGCCCCAGCTTCCCCCAACGGCCACATTCAGAATAAAGAATGAGGGCTGGTTGAAGGGCCAGTTTTCAGAGGTTTTAATTTCCGGTGAATAAACATGAATTATATTTTCCGGTGTATCTACCCAAAAAGTCAACGAATCTGCTGACCAGTCCAGTCCATATAGATGAAATGCTTCTTCACAGGTTTCAACGGTGATACTGTTGCCATTTGCGCCACCACCATAACCATCAGGGGTGTGAACTGTTGCAAATACAGTGTTGGGCTCGTAACCTACATATTCCATAATGTCCATCTCGCCACATGCCGGCCAGCCAGCAGAACTAAAGTTTGCTCCCAGCATCCATATTGCCGGCCAAATACCTGTACCCGATGGTAATTTGGCATTAATTTCCATTCGTCCATACTGAAATTCTTTTTTCCCCTGGCTTTTTAGCCGGGTGGAAGTATAGGAACCCGGTTGATAATTTCCATCCACCAGTTTAGCAGTAATAACCAGTTTTCCATCAACAATCTCTGCATTTTCACCGTCGGTATAGTTTTGCAATTCTCCGTTTCCCCAACCCCAATCTCCGGTTTCAAAAGTTCAGTTATTAGTATTTATTTCAGATTCCTCAAATTCATCCGACCAAATTAGTTCGTAACCTTCTAAGCAAGCTGGATAACTAAAAGTTAGCTCATCGTTGGTCAAGATATAGTAGGCTTTTCCGGATGATAATGTCATCAATGTATTAATCCCTTTTTCAGGCCAGTACATTCTAACACCAGCAATCTCCTTGATAGCTATTACTTGTTGAAACGCTCCAAAGAGATCTGCCACATTCACTTCGCAGCTAATAGTAACAGGTATTAATGACCAGCCTTCTGTAAGGGTAATTGTACCCGAAGTCGCTTCCTGACCATTGAATGTTACTTCCGCAGTTTCTATCATCTTTATAACATATCCACTTTGCGGATTCCAATCAACAATGGTATTAATACCTTGTGAAGGAAAATACATTCCACCATCGCCAACCATGATTTCAATTTTATCGGCTATACTTCCAAATAATGTTTCGATGCTTGCATATTCAGGTACCACATAACTAGAGATACTGCTCCAGCCAAGAGGAATCTGAATGAGTTGTTGCTGAGGTGCCTGTGATACAAAAATCAAGTTCTCCTTTACAATCTCAAAAGTTCCAACAAATGGATTGGATGCAATGAGTTTTACCGAGTAAGTTCCAGGATTGACATAAGTATATGATGGATTTTTTACATTTGAATCCACTGTACCATCGTTATCGAAATCCCATTGCCAACTTGATATATTAAAGCTTGATTGATAGGTGAACTGAACCGTAAGTGGGGCAAATCCACTTAATGGATCTGCTGTAAAATCAATTGGGCTTAATTCAATATCATCCCAGTAATAAATTTCACCGGTTCCTGCCGTTCCAAAGTTAAAGAAGATCACAGGTTTATTGTATGGATTTGCAAAATCAAGTGGAGGAGTTCCCGGATTTTCATTGCTGAAATCAAAATATAAAGTCTCCCATTCATTGGCAACTGTCGTAAATGAAATTGTTTCAACGGTAATACTAGTATTGTCCCAAACCTCTAATTTAAAAAGAACTGGCAGGCCGACCTGTGGTGAAAACACTCGCATACTCATTGTCGTTAATCCCTCTTCAAAAGGAACAGCAGAGCTTAAGCCTCCTGGTTCTCCAACTGTCGTTCCAGCCCAGGTTTCTGAAGCAACTCCCTTAATTGTCTCAACTACATTATTAACAATATTGAATGGATCAACTACAATGCTTGAGACAGTACCTCCAAAATCTACTAATCCATAATTTACCTGAGAATCTTCAAAAGTAACAGGCAGAGCTAATGGAGCAGATACAGTTGAAAATGTTACACTTTGTTCTGAAATTAAGGAGCCACCCTGGTATTTAATAAGCTCATTGTTCAAAGCCAAATAATACGATTTATTAATTCCCAAGTCTGATTCCGGAATAAGAGTAATTATATTTTCAGAAGGATTGATAGTTCCGGTAAATGAAACATTAGCACCACCGGCATCTGTTTCTTTAAAGGTTAACAAGGAGGGTATATCTCCATTTGTAATCGCACTTCCATCAGCCATTTCTACAGGAACCGAAAATGTTAACGTGGGTTGAACAGTTATCAAAACATCAATTGCCCCGTCATTGGGACTAAAAGAAACAGATGGTACTGGAGGGCCACAAGCTGCATCAAAAGGAACAGTGATATCACCCTGGCTCAACATCCAGTTGCCCGGGAAAGATAACTTGCTCCACATTACATTCAACAAAACATCTTCAGGAGGAGTTTCAGTCCAGGTAAGGGTTCTGCTAATTTTACCGGGAACTAAAGTATCTTCTTCTGAAATTGTTGCACCACTACCACCAAGCACCTGCAAATAATCTACGGGGTCGTCATCAGCCGATTCAATTTCGACAAACATTGAGTTGGCATCTACATTTGTAATGGTCAGGAATATGGTTGAAGCAATTTCACCAGGAATTCCAAAATGGGTTACTTCAGTTTCGCAGTATTCTGATAGAGGGGTTTCCGGGGCTACTGTAAAGTCAATAGAATA
>Ga0307990_1000191_pt1 | contig 59525 bp, 37 predicted proteins | sample EllFjometagen129_FD_203168 | JGI IMG/M metagenome (GOLD analysis project Ga0307990, IMG submission 203168) | Marine microbial communities from Ellis Fjord, Antarctic Ocean - #129 | ecosystem: Environmental > Aquatic > Marine > Unclassified | place: Southern Ocean | collected 2014-10-08
AAAAATGCAACGGTCTTTTCCATGATTGAGCGAGAACCCTCATCTGCCATAAAACAATGATACTTCTTGGGTTGGATCAGAAAATTCATACCGCTCTCCTTTTATAAGATATCTCCAAGGTTTTAACGCATGGAGCCTTCTATCCGAATACTTGAATCAGCTATCGTAGTGCTATTCTTACCATACACGATTATGTCTCGAAAAGTAATATCTTTTGTGAAGGGTTAGATCGACTATACAATTATTTCCAAGTCACAAGAGGCCGATTACGGATGGAAATGCGTTGGTATTTAAATTTGGGATAACCTACTATCATCGCTCCAAAAGCAAGGTGATCAGAGGGCAGACCCAGAGCCTCGGACAAAGGTGGATATGCATTTACCGCTTTATAAAAATAGCCGCCCCAGCAGACTCCCAGGCCTAAACTTGTCGCGTATAAATCGAGTAGACCCAAGGCTAACGTGCAATTCTCAGCACCAAACACCCAGCTCTTATCAGCGTGAGCGACTATGACATGAGGCGCTTCTCGGCAAATGCGCTCGTAGCCTTCGTCCCAACACGCTACCGCACGGGTGAATCCCATGGTTTCCGCCACTACCGGATTATTCTGGATCATGATAAGGCAAAGGAGCTCATCGTCAAAATGTCCCAGGTAGGTGTTGGAGGAATAAGTTTTTCCGCTGATGAACCGTTTCTGTATTTCAATACGATTGGAGAGCTTGTGAAACTATGCAGACAAATCGGCATATATACGAAAATTTTTACCAAAATATGGAGGGTCAGCCTGCCACGACCCAACCCTTTCTTTTTCTGGTCCATTGGGTTTGACACCCTCCTTGAGTTAAATACTGGTCTCAATTCTTCCCGATAATAACCTCTTTCTGTTTCTCCTTCCCCCTGAGACTCTTTTCCACAAAGATTTTTTCCCCGGTAAAGGGATTCAACCCTGTATGGTACATGAGAGTTGAATATGTAGAGGGGGTAGGAGTAAATATCTGTATCTGCTCGGGTTTAATTTGAAGCTTCTTATTTGCGAAGATTTTCAGTTTCCGCATATCATCAAGATTGCATCCCGGGTGTGCTGCGATCAGGTAATAAGTCAGAAATTGTTTTTTTGAAACCAACTTTGACAAACGGTCAAAGATCGTCTTCAGTTCAAGAAGCGAATCCGTATCAGGTTTCCCCATTAAGTCAAGTACGTTTTTTTGGGTGTGTTCAGGGGCTACTTTCATCTGTCCGGATACATGGTGTGACACAATCTCTTCAAGGTACTTTATGCAATGCCTTCGATCATTAAACAACAAATCATACCTGAGGCCGGAGGCAACGAAGACCTTTTTTATCCCGCCAATCTGCCGGATTTTTGTTAAAAGCTCAATTTGCCTGCTGTGGTCGGGCTTAAGATTCGGACAAATTTCCGGAAATAGACATCTCCTGTCAGTACAGCTTCCCTTTTCAAGTTTTCTTCTGCACTCAAAACCATACATGTTAGCAGTTGGGCCACCGACATCTAAAATGTATCCCTTGAAATCCGGTAATCCAGCGATCCGTTTAGCCTCTCTTATAATTGACTTGATACTCCGTGACTGGACAGTCCTTCCCTCGTGTACCGCAATGGCACAGAAGTTACATTCGCCGTAACATCCTCTGTGTGTCGAAATGGAAAACCTGATAGTATCCAAGGCCCTTGCATGACCGTCTTTTTTATAAAAGGGATGGAGGTCTCTTTCAAAATCCAGTTCATAAATCCTGTCGAGTTCCCTCTCGGACATTATATGCGATGGCGGATTATGGATGAGATATCTGTTTTGATGCTTCTGAACAAGGCCCCTCGCATTTACCGGATCATTATTGCGATAAAATAGATGAAAGCTCTCAATAAACTTTTTCCTATCATTCAGTACCTCCTCATATGAAGGGAGTTCTATATAATCATCGGGTTTCTCCCTGGAGATGTAGCATATACCCCTGATGTCCCGGTATTCTGCTCCGGCGTCCATTGCACTTGCCAGGCTGACGGCACTCTTTTCTCCCATCCCGTAAACGAGCAGGTCGGCCTTTGAATCAAAGAGTATCGACCTCCGGATACTATCCAACTTAAAATCATAATGGCTTATCCGTCTCAGACTCGCCTCAATACCTCCTATTACTATTGGGGTGCTGCTACCCTTGAAGTACCGCTTAATAAGATTTGTGTAAACGATAACTGCCCTGTCCGGTCTCCGGTTGTTGATTCCTCCGGGCGTATAGTCGTCTAACTTTCTTCGTTTTCCCGTGGCCGTATAGTTGGAAACCATGGAATCAACGGACCCGGCGGTAACTCCCCAGAAAAGCCTCGGCGAACCGAGACGTGTTATATCTTTTCCTGATATGACATCCGGCTGGGCGATTATTCCGACCCTGAATCCAGCGTCTGAAAGGACCCGGCTTATTACAGCCGTACCCATGTGGGGAGAATCAATATAGCTGTCACCTGAGACAATTATTATATCAGGCTGATCCCATCCGAGATTTCGCAGTTCGTTTTTTGTAGTAGGTAAAAATGGCATAAAAATCAGCAGAGAGTGGGCCTTAATTCCTTACCCTTTACTCTATTAAGAATGAGGCCGATCCAGGGTCTTTTCATTAAGCCTTTTGCGCTGACGGTCCTTTATTGCCCTAATCTTGTGCCCCTTCTTCTTGTGGGGTGGCAAACTCCACCCTGTAAACTCACCGTCGCTTCCGAATATTTTGCGGGGATGAAGCCTTTTGCCACATTTCGAGCAACGATAAATTCGATCTCCATCAGGAACAAGATCTTGTTGATCACACCAGTCGTCCATATTCTCTCTCACGGAAAGCGATCTGTTTTTGAACAGGCAGAGCAATCCGCCGCTAAAAGGTTCAGTAGGCGTTCACGGGTTCAGAGGTTCAAGGTTCCATTTTCGTCCCCGGTCTGCATTTGGAATGTGTATTTACTATAAAAGCGTTATCTTCGTCAGGCATAATCAAAAATTTGGAGCCAGACTGGCAATTACCTGAGAAATAAGCATTGTTAAATAGGTTTTCGGGTCTTCAATGCCTTTTTTGTCCTAAACCCTTAATCCCGCTCTCAGTAGGAAGCCCCCTGAGCCTATGAACGGTTAAAAGGTTCATTTAGGGCCTGAAAACGCAATTATAGGCCCCACTTTGGGCTCCTTTTGTATCCTTCCTCCAGCCATTTCAATCCGTTAGCTTGGCGACCCTTCTCTCTCATTTCAAGTTATTATTGGGGGCCTACGCGGTAAGCACTTTTGCTTTTCATATTTTCACTTTTCACCGTTAATCCAGATCAAGTTTCACCTTACATTTATTGCATCTTACAGCGCCCCGGAAGACTTTATTGCCGCATTCCGGACAAATATAGCGGGCTTCTTCATCTTGAATCCACTTTTCAGTACCAACCTCCCGCCAATACGGAATAGCCCGTAACATAACCTTTTTGCCAACAGTCATCGGAAAATTTTCAATAAGCTCGCAGGGAAATTCATCGCACTCGTGACATCCAGCGTAACCTTTTTCTTTGGTACAGTCCCTGATCTCACATTGCCTGCAATACTTAAATAGTGTATCAGACAAGCATCCACGGCATTGAATATCGTCTATTGAAAGATTTTCACTATTGGGAAGACTACCTTTGCCATGAACATTTCCCTGGTAAACATCCACTAACCGCTCCTTGAATTTCTGATTATTATCACGGTGTGCAATATAAATAGCACAAACTCCACAATAAAGACCACAAGGAGCAATAAGATCCGGATTTATACTCATTTTTCTATCCTCCAAATTTTGGATACTTACATTTTTCACCAGCATACCGGCTAACTTGCAAGACTCGGTATGAAGGTTAACAATTATGGTAAGCTCTCACAGTTCACGCTTGCCCGCCATATGTTTGGCGGGGTTCACGATTAAACAATAAAAAAGAGAGAAAATTTATATCTTTGTTTTTCAAAGATTTAGAAATTTTGGGAAATCTTGTAGAATTTATGTGAATTACAATAAGCCTTCTCCTAAGAAACTAAATTTAAAATTAGGAATTAGCAAGAAAAAAAAGCTCGTAGCATAAAACTTCGAAAAACGAAACTGTTAAGATATATTGCCACAAGGCCCGCCCTGGTGCGACATTATTGGGATATTGTATATTGGTTATTGGTTTTTCAAGAATTTTATATCAAATAACTACTTTGCAAAGCCATGTCTGGGCCAGGGGCACTAAGCCACAAAGACTATGGAATTATTGCATTGATGGGCATGCTTGATATGTGGTGTATTGATATTATTTAGAAAATCTGGCCACTTATTTTTTGTTTTATTGAAATCAGTCTTTTCTTCGTGTCTTCGTGGCTTGGTGTCTAAATATATATTAAAATTTTAGAATAAATAATTTTTTTATCTTGACCTAACGACTCCATTCAGGGAAACTATATCTGCATTGTGTCACTGTGATTTATCCTTAAAAAGATATAGAAACATTAAAAGGAGCTGAATATGTATAGATACAAACGCCTTTTGGTAGGGGTTTCATTCGCCCAACAAGATGGAGCATCCATCCGCTACGCAGCAATGATCAGCCGGTTGGCAAAATCAGAAAAGATTATCTTTCTCCATGTTGCCAGCCATATAGACATGCCGGAAGACCTTCTCAAAGAATACCCAAATTTGTTTCAACCTGTTAATGAATATGCAAAGGAGGAAATGGAGGCCCTTGTCAGCAAACACTTCGATGGCCATCCTGACACGAAGATAGAGTATGAAGTTGCCGAGGGTTCACCATTAATGGAGTTCCTTCGCCGGGCTAAAGAGGAAGATATTGACCTGATTGTGATGAGAAAACGAAAAGAGCCCACTGTGAGCGGATCACTATTTGAAAAAATTGCCCGAAAGGCGCCCTGCTCTGTACTTTTCGTACCTGAAGGAAGTAAGGCCTGGTATGAAAATATCCTTGTACCCACAGATTTCTCGGAAAACTCAATTGACGCAATGGACACAGCTGTTGACGTTGCATCAGCCTCTTCCAATATACAAACAATCCACTGCCTTCATGTCTACAATGTACCCATTGGTTATTACAAAACCGGCAAGAGTTACGAGGAATTCGCTGAGATAATGAAGGGCCATGCTGAAAAACATTATCAGGAATTCATAAACGAGATTGACCTGAAGGGTCTTACTGCAACCCCCATATTTACGCTTAACAATAAGGAATACAAAGGTATTGAGGAGGTAATCAAAAAGCACCAGGTTTCTCTGTTAGTCGTTGGGGCCAAAGGAAGAAAGGCCGGGGCTGGTGTCCTGCTTGGGAGCGTTACAGAGCACCTAATCAATACAACAACCATTCCCTTACTTGCTGTAAAAAAGAAGGGCACCGGACTTGGCCTGCTTGATGCACTATTCAAACTGTAGAGCAGGTAGCATCGTATACCTTGGTGAATTTCTTTTTTTAATTAGAAAGGAGGTTCATTCTTACAGTCCTCAAAGAGTTTGGCGGCTTTAACGGTCAGTATTTTTTTATCATGAAAGATATAAAAACGTAAATCACAAGGGAGGCGAGCATGTCATTAATCACAATAACAAGCGGTCTTGGTTGTGCAGGGTTTGACATAGGAAAGATTGTTGCCGATGAACTCAAGGTAGATCTTCATGATGACGAGAGGCTTCAAGAGGAGGCATTCAAGATCGGCATTATAGAAGAAGATCTAAAGGGCCTCGATGAGAAGGCTCCGGGGCTGTTTAACAGGCTGTTGAGCCGTAAGTCACAAACATACCTGAATGTAATGGAAGCATTAATATACGAGATAGCACGGCGAGGGCAGGGTGTAATCTTAGGGCATGCTGCGCAATGGCTTGTTCGGGATTTTGGCTGCGCTTTGCACGTACGCATTCACGCCTCAGAATCCTCCCGCATCAAGCAACTAATCGAGCAGTTAGGGGTAAGTCATGAAGTGGCTGAAAAAATGACCCGGAAAAGCGACAGTGAGCGGAATGGTTTTATGCAATTCGCATATCATATGGATTGGAATGACCCATCTTTATATGACCTAACCATTAACCAGGACAAATTAGGGAAAGATTGGGCTGCAAGACTCATAATAGATGCCGCCCAGTCACAGGAAATTGCAGTGTGTAGCTTAACAGCTATGGATGCTATGGAAAAGCTGTCTTTATCGAAAAGGGTAGAGGCTGCAATGATAAAAAATCGTATTAGTACCCTGGAATTGAATATTGACGTTCCAGAAAAAGGTGTAGTTTATATAACAGGAACCATAAATCCTCTTGAGTCTGAAGCCCATGTTATTGCGATAGCAAAGGGTATTCCAGGGGTTTTAGAGGTAAAATCCGAGGTCACGGTTCCCGCCATACATGACATCGGCTGACAGCGTTTCCATAATCGCGACATTCCACTTGTTAATAAGGAAAATTTAACCCTGCGTAAACCTTTATCAAGATTGAAAAGGGTTTATTCTGAGTATTTCAAGGAAATAGTTCCGCTGGCCTTCAGGAAATCAAATTTACCTTCAAGCCTTTTTGCTCCTTCTTTCCCTAACATTCCTAACTTCATCCAGCGGCCGCCTTTCCAATGTGCCACAAGCATGCCGCCTTCTATTTTTCCAAAAAAAGGAAAGGTCTCAGATTGGCCTTTAGTATAAGTCATTGTAAATTTACCCCTTAAGGATGTATCAAATATTTTAAGCACAGCATTAGGCCCGTAACGGCTTACTCCATGGCCGCTCTGACCTGATCCTCCAAATGCCCCTGAGGTATGCCCCTTCCAAGTACCGACAAGCCAGGAGGCATCATTCTTTGTTATTGGTGTTGATGAAATTGTGGCGCACCCAAGCATCATAGATAAGGCTAAAATTATTGCCCACCAAAAATTTTTCATATCTTTTCCTCCTTTTTTTAATAGATTAATTTGTACAGGTTTTCTCAATAATATCAATGCTTCAAATCACAAGCAGGCCTATCAATGCAATAATTCCATAATCTTTGTGGCTTAGGTAGTGAGTTAAAATAACTTGTACAGATTACGCAGAATTTTATTTCGTCTTCAAGGCACGATGAGTGCACATAATAAATTATGTAAGCGACGAGTAACGTAGAAGACGGAATAAAAGGCAAGTAAGATGTGTAAGTTATTTTGACTTACTGCCTTATCGCCTTTGTGGCAATATAACTGAGTTACTTTTTGAGTCTGTCAATAAAAGGGAATATAACGGTTACGATATCATATCGCCTACAGATCATTGAAGGCCTCTTCATCTTCAGGGTTGTTCCATGCTTCAAGGGTCTCTGACAGAACTGCATGGTAAGCTGCGTCAAACGGTTCAATCCTTTTGAGTTTTACACTTTTTCCCTGCAGTTCATAAGCTACCATATCGCCAGGTTTTATGCCTATGGCCTTTCTTATGTTCGCTGGTTTTGTTACCTGCCCTTTTGTCGAAATTCTGCTTACATGCAGCATTTAATTAACCTCTTTACTCTTTACAGTAAAGATACCTACCATAATTGATTTTGTAAATAAAAATTACAGTCCATAATGAATGCACATGTTATGGTGGTTTGGTGAAGGCTTTCTGTGAAATTTAAGTTAGATCAATCCCCTCTTTTATTACACAGTCCAAACATGTACAACGGCTGCATTTTCGTTATTGTAACCGCCAAGCCCTTTTTCTATCATAAAAACATGCCTGCCGGCAGTGTCAAAGGCCATGCCCCCAACCTCTCCGCAGGTATGACCTTCGTTGTCACCCAGATAGAATTCCTCCGGTCTCCAGGTAGCATAAGGTAAAACAGACCACGGGTCACGGTTGCCCAGTGCAGCCTCTCCCAGTTCATCTACATCGTAAAATATGACTTGCCGTTCATAAGGGTCGCAGTGATATCCCTGAGAATCTTCACATGCACCGGAAGGAGGAACGCCATATGAATTATCGCCTAAACCTTTTTTACCGAGTAGAAGTATGGCCCGTTTCTCACCACTTTCCACAAAGCAGCCACCCTCCCATTTATCGCACATTGTAAAACCTGGAAAATCACAGTTTGCCTTATCCCCCACGTTCGGACCAGCACAATCTGGAAAATATATATTGTACCAGAGCATGGGAACCGCATCCAGATTACCGCTGGGATCATCAGTTTCCCAGGGTTTGAAGGCAAACAGAGTAGGCCCCTGGGAGCCGTAAAGTGCCCCCCTGGTTTTACCTGTGACAAGTATCCTGCCACCTAAGTACATATCCGCATACCACTTGGGTACGGAGAAGAGATAGTCTCCGGATTTGTTGCCATGGTATGGCAACTCATATGGACCAACGTGATATAGGCCATGCGCATTAGATCCATCCAGCTCGGAAAACCAGATGGTCGGATGGCTGTCGTCTACAACTCCATACCAATAATCTATAGAGCCATAAATTTTATCACTTGTTTGAGCGCCCTCTTTTGGCACAAAGGCTATGCCGCTTACAACAGCCCACTCGGCATCGAAGTTTTCGTTTTCATCGCCATATAGCTCCACCAGCCCCTCATCAAAATTCGTCATTGATGTAAGCACGGTGGCTTCCGGTAATTCCTGCCATTCTGTTGCAGAGGATAGTTCCGGGATGGAAATCTCTGCAAACTCCGGTTCGTTCAGGTCGAATCCCGTTACAACCAGAGAGCCTGAACCCCCATTTTTAGAGGGATAGTAGGACATGCCCCGGGAACCCCAATTGAAATCCGAGGGTAGTCGAAAGGCTCCCTGGTAAGTGAAGTCTGATTGGGCTAGTTGATTAGATGAGACAATTGGAGAAAAGGAAATAATCCCCAGCGCCCTCCTCAATATCACAAGGGCATCCCCCACTGTAATCTGCCCGTCCGGGTTTGGCTGATTGCTGCTATCTAAAGGTGCAACATCTCCATGGCATAACTCATCAACCGTCGGGTGGCCTGGCTCAAGATTTAAGGCAAACCGAAGGGCAACCAGGGCATCACCTACGTTTACGTTTCCATCCGGGCTTCCAAGCGGTGCAATGTCCCCATCCGGGGTACATGTTGACTCTGCTTTGCGCACCGTTATGGAGACGGCATCAGAAGATTGCTTTCCGCTGTGGTCTGTGACTGTAAGATTAAATGTGAAAAATTCACATGTTTGCGCAACAGAGGGTGCCGTAAAGGTTGGTTGAACAGCTGTAGTATCTGACAAGGTCACTGAACTCCCTGATACCTGACTCCATTGATAGGTGTCTATGCCGTCATCAGGGTCTGTTGAGTTTGAGCCATCAAGGGTGACAGTGGTTCCCTCCGTGACATTCTGATCAGGGCCGGCATTGGCTATGGGAGGGGCACTCTCCCCATCCCCCTTACACCTGTTATAAAAAACATTCAAGAGATCGATAAATTCACCTGTCACCTTTATATTGCCAGCGACATTGGGATGGCTGTCCCAGGGGTCTGAGGCATAGGTAGAGGTGTTGGATGCGGTATTTATATCGTGTTCAACAGCGCCGTTTATAAACCGATGGTGATTGTTGTTGCCTGTCAGCACATTATAGAAATCAAAGACAGCCACATTATTGTGCCCATAGCTTGTTAGCCATCCGTGGACCAGCCAGTTGTTTAGCGCCCTGGCATTTGCCGCATGAGTGGAGTCAGTATTATTAGCTGTAAGTGGAGGGGCAGTAATCACGATAAAAAGCCTATCCTGATGATTAGAAAAATAGGTGAGCAAATCATTATAGATTCCCTTTGCATTGGCCACTGTCATATGCTGGGAAGAAGAGTCCTGGCCCCGCAGAGGATTACCGCCAGTAGTTGGTGTATCAGTTGGGCTTCCCCCTAAATGAGAGTTAGGGAAGCAGGACTTGAACATGATGATCTTGTTCTTACCTCCTGGATCATTGCTCAGCCGGGAATACGATGAATTTTGAGAACTTTCGTTGTAAAGGGCAGTGAGATACGTGCTGCTGTTTGAGCCTACAAACCACTCATACCAGTGGCCAATATCCGTGTTATCACCGATACTCATCGGGCCCCATCCATAGTTTGTGTCGCTTGCAAAGTAGTTGTTGTTGCGAAGGGCTATTCCCAGGCGGCCGTCTGAGTCATTTAGCCAGTTTTCACCACATGAATGGTGAATGAAGATCAGCTTAACCGGTGAGGCAGGGGCAGTGTTATTGTCAGCTGAGAAACACAGACTACTGCTTAATAGCAATATCAGTAATATAAGGGCTAACCAGCTACGCTGAAGGCTGAAGGCTGAAGGTAAAAGGCTGAAGGAAGAAAATTTCCAATTCTTCAATCTGTGTTTTCTGAAAAAACTAATAATAACAAGATCATACAAATCAGAGAGACAAACTCTTAGACTGAACATGCAAGAATCTAACATCGAGAGATTTTTTGTTTTCATGGTAAAGTCTCTTTTGTAAAGTTTTTTAATTGATTTACTTGCCCCTCATCAGATAAACAATTAACACGTCATCAATAATATCAAAATACCGCCACGAAAGGTAGTATTTGATGTTTCTCTTGGAATTTTTTCGCTCAAATTCTTTAAATGCAAATCCACCTTTGGGCGCTAAAGATTACCGTTGCTTCACCAGTTTGAAGGTCGTAGGGTGTTGCGGCTCCAATAGTTTTTAATCGCCTGGATCAGATCACTCGTAGTTACATCCGTGTGATTATTCGGATCCGGTCCATGCTTGAAGTTGAAATAGTCCCATGTAATCTCTGAATTGCCGGAAGCAAAGGACGGCGCATACTCCCAAAAGGCATTGTTGACCGCACTTTGATCAAACAGATCTGTCATATCCGTGAAGTAAGCAGCAGCCCCGGATAAGAAGCGCATAGGGCCAAATTCGTTGACAACAACAGCTACCCCCTTGCCTGTCTTAAACTGGCCTACCACCGACATGATATCCGTCAGTGTCGACTTGTTAAATGGATCAGGGGTTCCGTCCCAGTCCAGGTCAATTTGTCCTGGATACGTATTAGTCGATGCCGAGTTGTTCTGGTGGGTATAATCGTGGGGATCGTATTGGTGTACGGCATAGACTACGCGATTGTCGTTTACAAGCTCAAGGTATGGTAACCAGCTCACAGCGCCGTAGCCGGGACAAGACGAGATTATCGGTGTTTTTGTGTCCATCTCACGGATGCCAGCGACAATTGGAGGGTAGATTTTGTTCCAGTCATGCACATTGTTAGCATACGTGGGATAGTATTCATCAGGCTCGTAGATCTCACCTATCACCTCTGGTGAGTTGGGTTCGACCATCAGATCGTAGCCTGCCACAATGGGATTTTCCTTGTACCGGTTTGCAACATAACGCCACATCTGAGCCCACGCTGCCTGTGCATTAGTGTCAGTCCAAACAGTCTCAATCAGGTCTGATTGCTTGAACCAGTCACCCACCTCATCTCTGTTGAAGGTAAACTCGCTGCGGCCCGGGCCGGTTCGGAAAGAGATCACTGCAAACATGTCGGCCTGAGCGATCATAGTGAGCAGGTTGTCCAGATTGCCCTGAACGCCCTCATCCAGACTGTAAGGTGCTGTCACTGAGTAGAGTCCTGGATGGGATATGTTGACATAGTTTGCCCCCATTGCAGCCATCGCATTGAAATCAGCCTGGGTAAAGGGCGGCCCTACAGCCCCTGTTCCCATTGTATCCCCATAGATTCCGGGGATTACAACGGCCTGCCAGACATTGGCTCCACGAAGTTTGACACCCCCACTCCACAATGACCACTTGTCCTTTTGGACCTTTGGGCCCTTGGAGGGAAATTGAATAATCCCCAGCGCCCTCCTCAATATCACCAGGGCATCACCTACATTAATTATCCCATCAGGATTAGGCTTACCCTGGGCATCCAGGGGGGCGACATCACCATGCTGTATATCCTCCTGCGTAGGGGTCTCAAGGGTCAAGGCAAATCGGAGGGCCACAAGGGCATCTCCTACATTGACAACGCCATCACGATTTCCAAGGGGCGCTACATCACCATCCGGTATATAAGACGGCGGGGTTTCGGTCAACCGTGACAGAGAAACGCGTGTAACCAGAGGCCTTAGCCCGGCTTTTCGCGCTTCACTGTAAACGAGGGAGGCATTTTCGAGGGAGATACAGTAGTCCACGGAAAAAATCGGAAGGCCAAGGTCCTGATAAACCCGGTATTGCATCAATCTATTCTCTGTAGACCAATCACCATTGTGACGATTATGGAGGTCCCCGGCGTTTGGGTCATCCCAGTCAGCATCCCCTTCGCCGTGAAACCAGGTATCCTCTACTGCCAGCGCATCAATGGCTGCCGCATATCGCACATGATCCTCATCGATAAGATAAGGGGCATTCTGCGGTACAACGAGAAAGCCCTCTGAGACAGAGCGGCCGGCCCGACCAAGTTCTTCGATAAAATGGATCATCTCTTCCTCGGGATTAACGTCTTCATTGTCTGCAACTGCGCGGACATAATCATCGTCATAGGCCTCAACCCAGTCCAGGTATATCCCATCAAATCCGTATCGTGCGAGTTCCGCCACAATGCCTGAGTCTCCAAGCCAGATACTTTTCCACTCTTTTCGCCAGTATGCTACCGGATAGTTTCCACTCCACCCGTCGGGATCTACTGTTATCAGGAAATCAGGGTAACCGCATTCCGTCCCTGTCGGGGCGATCCAACCAGAACCCCAGTAGTCGCGGTAGTCTTCAGCCTGCCCGATATCTATATAGGCCAGTAATAAGCGCGGTTGACCATTGGGGGCAGTCCTGAGAGCATCTATGATGCCTTTTGTATCATAGGAATAATCAATAAAGTTGTGCCCCGGCTCGATTACAAGAAGTGGGAAGTTTGTAGCAGACAGGGCTTCGACTGCTCCATCCTGATCAAGGTCCTGAATTTGATACATCCAGGTTTGGGCGGTATTAAGTCTCTGTTTTCTATAATTGCTATTTTCATCACGCATCTGGTTTTTGGCACAGACAGAAGGCGTGGCCAATAACAATGATATTAAAAAGCTAAGAGTAATGTAAGCGTTCATCGGTTTCTCATTTTTGACAGGATGAACAGGATAGACAAGATTAAATAATGTAAATCAAATAAATATATTTTGCAATTACTAAACATCCTGTAGACCAATGATCTGGTATCGTCTTTTAGAGTTGAACAGAACAACAACCTGACACTTAAACTATAGGCTTAGCCAAAGCAGGGCATAAACCATCAACTGCCATGGGTTAAGGATTCACAGGGATTTTATAAAATCATGTCAATCCATGCCTGTCGCAGTAAAACGAAGATCCCGCTGTCAGGGCCCCGCGGAAAGCGGGGTTATCCTGTCTAATAGCTGAACTGTTACAAAAATCGTAAGCGTTCACGGAACGCTGAAATTAAAAAATATAAATTGGAAATTTGGTCTTCATACTTTTGTACTATTAATGAACGCATTCAATTTTGGGCCGAGTTTTTCAACTATTGCTTTGTATTCTGTCGCGTTTGACTCAGATAAAACATTTCTTCTAATTAGTTTTCGCAACCATGCTTTGGTTTCTTCAAATCTCTCGAATTTCTATTTTCCAATTTCAAGTTTCAAGCCGTGAACGGCTACCAAAGTTCATTTTATCTTAAACTTGTACGCCCCAGAGCCACCATTATACGTTGTCATATCGTAGCCGACCATGTCGTTGCCGGCATTATAAGCATACACAGAGAACTGGTAGTGGGTCTGGTCCCCTGAAGATGTCAGGGTGCATTCAATCGAGGTCGATGTAGTTGATTGCTGAATTACGTATTCCATGAAGCTATTATGGGAATCAGCATGCTTTGCTATGGATATATCATAGCGTGTTGCACCTGTAATCGCGTCCCATTGAAAAAGAAGGGGCGAGTCATACTGTGGATACGGTGGAGGCCACGATGTATATCCAGAGTTATCAAAGGGTTTTGTTAGATGAATGATCTTTGATATTTGGAGGTCATAGGAGGCTGCCTCTGTATCAGACAAGGTAGAAAGATCAAAAGTGGTCATATCCTTGAAATTACCAGGGAATGTTACAACCTCTCCTGTTTCGTGGATAGTCAGGGAAATAAAAACAGGCCCATTCGGAAGCCCTGAGACCCCGTATTTTCCTGTCTGATTATCGTAGATTGTAAATGCATTGTCAATAGAAGTCTTGTCAGTTTCATCTCGGAACCAGAACTTTATATCATTAGAGGTGTATTCGGTTATAACCTTGTTTCCAAAAAGTATCCTTCCCTCTAATTGAAACTCCCCAAAATTAATAAGCCCTAAAGCCTTCCTTAATATCACTAAGGCATCCCCTACGGTAACCTGCCCATCTGGGTTGGGCTGACCACCGGCATCAAGTGGTGCAACATCACCATGTTGTATATCTTCCTGCGTGGGTGTCTCAAGCAACAGGGCAAAACGGAGAGCCACCAGGGCATCGCCTACATTCACTGTGCCATCTCGATTTCCAAGAGGGGCCACATCACCATCCGGCTTATCGGTGACAGCCCTGGTAGAATGCCTGAAGCCCCCATAGAGGCGATATCCACTGCTTGATGATGAGGTGATGGGGGAGGGCTGGGCAAGTATGTGAGAGAGGGTATAATTATCACTGCTTGACTGCCCACCTGCATTGGTCAGCGTACACTGCCTCATAGAGTAATTTTCACTGGATTGAACCTCTCCATATGCCATTGAACAAATAAGTAATATAAATATTATATTAATTGCTGATAGAAGGTAATGTTTATTGTATTTCATAGCTTATCTCCGGTTCTTCATGGTTAAGCCACTTAAGAGTTTGGCTGATTTTTATTCTTTCCTCGGGCCTTCATCCTCTGCATCCTCTCCGGGTTCCTGGCCCACTCTATGCCCTTCTCTTCAGTTTGGCCATAGAGCTCAGGGTAGAGATAGTATCCCTGCTCCTCAGGTGGCTTTTCCTCCTCTACATTTATAGGATGTGCCCTGGCGTATACGTCCTGTCTGATTCCGGTGACCTGCCAGGACACCTCCATTTGAGGGGTGCCTCCTTCTATCTTGAAACGATTGTCAGTGATTTTTTCAGCAACATACAAGTTTGGTGCCGGTGCACCAACAGGAGTGAGCTGATAACGGAAATCCCTGTTCAGTGCCTCAAACCAGTCCGGCAGCTCTACCCATGCCTCACCCTGTTTATTTAAAAGCACATTGCCATTATATACATTCATCATGTCAGGGGACTCTACGAATGAGTGGGAGAGGTACTTGTTTTCAGGCTCAAGTGGGTGGTCGATCTTGAATTGTCCGCCAGATTTTTCAAGATTGCCAGTGATCTTGACCTTGCCGCTAAAGTATCCGGAATATCCATTGGTGCTTTTGCCATACACGCCGTTGCCGTTTACGCTATAGCCACGCACTCCGTCGCTGCTTTCGCTTTCGCCATACACGCCGACGGAGCCTTTTGAACGCCCCAACACGCCCGCACCGTTTTCGGCACGGCCACGCACGGCGTCAAGAGGGCCCTGTGAGGTTACAGTGAGCTTATTGTCAGGGAACAACGTTCCAATCCCAACATTGCCATTATCTAAAATGGTCATCTTTTCTGTGTCATTGGTAAGAAATGTTAGTTGACCAGGAAAGAGTCCCAATCCATAGAAATTATTAACTTCATCCCACAGGGCTATCTTTCGTGGGGTAAGTAGATCTGCCCCAAACGACAGCTTAGCCTGAGGGTTCGTTGTACCAATGCCCACATTGCCTGAATCCCTGTACACATTCCCCCCGCTTTCCGTCCATAGACTATTTCCTCCACCTGTAGTTGCGATGGTAATAGTGTTGGCATCATCATCTGGGATAATGGTAATATTTGAGCCTGGCTTCAGGGCCACATTGCCGCCATCATTGATAATTCCATTTATACTGCTTATTACATTGGGGGATAGTTTATCAACAGTTACCGCATCATCCGTTAGGTCTTCGGTGGCTATGGCGCCATCACCGATCTGGCTGGAGCCGACTGCGCCATTAGCAATATTGGAGGATGTAATCGTTGCAGGTGCTATCTTATCCCCTGATATGGCATCATCCGCCACCTTGTCTGTGATTACTGCATCGTCTGCTATTACTGTAGTGGTTACTGCATTGTCTTTGACACTGTCAGCCTCCTTTGCCCTGAAGGCATATCCAACACTTGTAAGTGGTTGTCTGGGAGTCATCTCACTGTCAGATCCAATGCTGGTGCCAAGATAGTATGGGGTGTCAAAGGGGAGGGTGATGGGGGTTGTATCACCAAGGTCCGTGCTAAATACACCATCCGTGACAGTTACTGTTTGAGTCTCTGTCCAAAGGGCAGTGCCGCCTGAGGATTGAGAATATAATGAGAACACTATTGATACTGTAGTATCTATTGTTGTTCCCTGTGGGTCAGTGAGGTAGCCCTGGTAGTTGATTTTTTGGGGGATGGCTGCATATGCTGTTGACGACGCCATAACCAACAGCAATGTTATACTGATAATGGTGATTACGTATTGATTGGTCAGGTTCTTTTTCATTTCTCTTTCCTCCGTTTTTTTGTCTGGTTAAAGCCACAAAGACTCAAAGACACTAAGGTTATATAATTATTTTCTTGCCACGATTTTTATACCATCAAAACCCAATAATCCCCAATGCCTTCCTCAATATCACCAGTGCATCACCTACATTAATGATACCATCAGGATCGGGCTGACCACCGGCATCAAGAGGGGCCACATCTCCATGGCCCATATCTTCCTGGGTGGGCGTTTCCAACCCTAAGGCAAATCGAAGGGCCACCAGTGCATCTCCTACATTTACTGTGCCGTCACGGTTTCCAAGGGGGGCTACGTCGCCGTCACAGAGGGAACTGACTGTAACGGTCATGGCTTCTGAGGACTTGCTGTCAAATAAGACATAGCCAAATATGCTATATACCCCTTCTTCCATTCCAGTTGTATCCCAGGTATCATCAAAGGTTATGGAGTTGGCTGGGGTTAAACCGGTGACCGGATGTTTAAACTCTTTTGCAGTATTCCCTGATTTATCCTTGACCTTAATAATGGCAGTGCCTGTAATAGGAATGGTGCCGGTGTTTTTAAAGGTCATGGACAAGTTTATCGTGTCTCCAGTGTCAAAGTGTCCTGGGTTGGCGGTAAGACTCATTACCTCTCCGGATGATATGCCGAGCCTGAACATACGGGTTTTTTTGTCTAACACATTATTACTGGTATCCTTTAGTGTTACCTCCACCGCATAATAGCCCGGTTCAAAGCCAGTGCTGTCCCATTGATCAGAGAAGGACCCGTAGCCGCTTAGATCCTTCAGTGTGCTCAGGGGCAGGCTGTCTACCATGGTATCTGAGGCATAGGGCTTTATTATGGCGCTTACGATTACATCCAGGGCTTGTCCTGTATTATTGATTCCCATATTTATCTGAACAGGATCACCCTGGGGATAGGAATCCTTGTCTGTTGTGATGTGGGTTATCTCCACATCAGAGGAGGTGTAGCCTATGGCAAAGCTGTAGTTTTTGTAGAATTGAACATCCGTGCTCTGTCCATTATAGTAGAAGGGATACATGATGATAAGCAAGGTGGTGGTTTTATCCGAGTTTTCTATCACCTTCCATTCATAGTGCTTTGTTAATTCAGGGAACCAGCCCTCAGGCGGGGTTTGCTCTCTGTTCTCCTTGCTCCCAGGGGCGCCTATCTGCATGGTTGCAATGGGAAGATTAAGGCCGGTATCCTTCACTAGGCCGGACCTGTCGGTTAAGGTTACATCCTGCACCCTGTATCCCCTGGGGTAGTCAATAGAGACAGAGTAAAAGGGAACCTGATATTTGCCCTCTTCCAGCCACTGGTCACCATTAGGGATTTCCACATAATCCAGGTTGTCCCGGCTGTTTACCACATAATCCGGGATCTCAACATTAAGGGAAGGGGTGGGTGTTTGCCGTTTGGTTCTTTTCTTTTGTTTCTGGCCTTTGGTTGAGGTCAGTTTGCCGAATTTGGGGTCTCCGTAGAGGTTGTTTTCCCAGATCCATAGTCCCCAATAATCCTTTTTTCCACTCCAGTATTTCCTCTTAAGTTGCGTAAACACGGTTCCGATATCCTCGTCGGCATCCCAGTTATTGAAGAACCACTTTCCAGCTGCGGAGTTATGTGGCCCAGGTGAGACTTGAGTAGCGCCGATATAAACCGAGGCGTCGTAGTCAAAGAAGGCCTCGGCAATGCCATTGTTGTCCCCTGTGGAGCTAAGGTCAAACCAAGTAGAATCAATAGTATCAGGGAAATCTTCATAACATCCTGTTAGGCAGGCCGAGGCAAAGACAAAGGGATTGGCGTGATCGAAGTCAGTGCCTTGAAAATTGGACCTATTGAGAGCCGGGCACCAGCAGTTTACTCCCCCGTGGTCGCGAAAGAAAATGACATCTTGGTTGCCGGATCGATCCCTGAACTCCTGTCGCCTCTGATCATCTATAGTCGTGCCCGGAGTTGCCCCAGAATGGATTGTGGTATCTTTCCAGTGGAGCTTATCTGTGGTGAATTTTTTTCCCTTGAGTATGTTGCCTATATCGTTTACATCTTGAACAAAACCTTTTTCGCCGTCGCCTGTGCCACTAACCAGCAGGGCGCTTGATCGCTTAAAGTTATTGTCCATGCTTGATCTAATCGCCTTTGACAGACTACCGGGCCATCTTCCGATGATACGCCCTACTACCAGATCAGGTGAGGCATTACCATTATTATCACTATATGCGTGGTCAGAAAAGGGCACAAAAGTTGTTTTAAGATCTGACTCACTCCAATTGACGTTGAACCCATGCTCATTATGTGCCGGCACAATCTCTGTCTCCCCTACAATCAGAAGATAGCCGCCTAAAGCGGTTTGAAATTTAGGAGACAGCATTTGCCACCAATCCCCGCCACATCCAATGTTTAAAACCTGACAATCGTCATACGCCACCGGTTCATAGGATGCTATCAAATTTCTAAGAATGACTTCATCGTAAAAACCCATATACCCTAAAACCCCATTCTTCTTCTCTGCCAGCCCGGCCATATCGGAAAACAGTCTATTGACACTCCAATCCCGTCCCTGGTATTCAGAAAACAGCCTTTTAGGATTGGTCACAATCAGGTAATCGGCCTCCCTAACGGCATCTTGATGTGCTCCTTTAATGGAAACATCCGGGTAATTTAAGGTTGTCTGTATGATTGAAAAGACGACAGGCTCGGAATACTTGGTACCATTAGGTCCTCCATAGGACAATTCAACGGTATCTCCAATGGAAGGATCCTTTGGGTTAGGGTAAATTAAAACGGGAACAGCAACAAAGGTATAATAGCTCGAATTCCCGGGGCCAAGACTCATAGAGTCGGTAATGACACAGGTAGCCTCCATGGTAGTTTTATTCAATTCTCCCTTATAGTCAACATATTTGTCTGTTTTCGATACAGGTTGAAATGCATATAGAGAATCCTTGATTTCGATATCATGGGCGACTGCTTCGCCTCGGTTTTCCACCACGAGATCGATACCTAAATAATTACCATGCCTGGTGACCTGATGTTCGGTAATGCTAAGCTTAGGCCTTTTCGGGGGAACCCCGTTGCTTACATTCACATCGATTGTGTCTTCACCCGTTTTCCCGTCTTCATCAGTTGCCATTACCTTAAGGGTGTGTTTACCGTCTCCCGAAAAGGTTGTATCCCACCAGAATTCAATATCTAACGAGGGACTGGTGGGATATTTTCCACCGCCGATCTTCTGCGCATCGACAAACCACTCAACCTCACTCCAGCCGGAGTCATCTTTCACATTTACCCAGGTACGCGTTTTCCCTAAAACAGTAGCGTCTTCCAGGGGATGGAAGATTTCAACCTTAGGAGGTAACATATCCTTTAAATTATCAACAGGTTTTTTCAGATCATCAATAGCAGTCCTGCCGGAGAAATCAACAGCCTTGGCCGTGATTGTATAGTCCTTGTTAAGGAGCTTTTCTGAATCCATAACGATTTGATAGGGCGGTGTATAGTCAATCCCTATAATATCACCGTCAAAAGAAAACACCACACACTCTACCCCCTTATCATCAGATGCATTGGCGGAAACCGTCACAACACCCCTTAACAAACCAGGGTCAATAAGGGATACCGTTGGATTGGTGTTATCCGTTAAGGCCAGGGTCTCAAAGGTTATCTCATGGCTTTCCACCTTCTTTCCACTTGCATCTGTTGACTGCACCATAAGGCGATAGGTTGTAGAGGGTGCTAAATCAGTGAGCGAGATACTGTGATCTGTAACCAGACTTGCATCGGTTTCCTGTAAGGTATAGCGGCCTGCTGTTTTAGAGTAATGGAGCACACTGTCACTGTCTTCACTGGTCTGCCATGAGATAAGGGCTGAGTATTGTGTGAGAGATGACACGGTTGGCCCTGATATTATCTCGGGAGGGCCGGTGTCAAGATAAAAGGGCCCCAGGTGGACGGCAGTGGCGGCCCTGTTACCTGCCGAATCTACGGTGATGAGGTGAAAGTAGTTGTTATTGCCCTCATATGGGATGGTGGTAGACATAGAGGTTAAGGTGGTAGACAGACTCTCGTCAGGGATTGTAGTAGGGGAGTTAGACCACTGATAGAAATATTTCTCAATACCGCTTGATACATCTGATGCCCCACTCCAGGTAATAGTTATATCGGCATCCTCCGACCATGTGCCTGTATCACGGTCAGCAGTGAGGGTGGGATTAATGGGTGCGGTGGTATCAATGTATACATTAAAGGTGTTGCTCTCTGCTGAACTGCCATTCATATCAGAGATACGGAACTTTATGAGATTTGGGTTTGTAGTGGTAGAGTCATGGGCAAAGGGTACACCTGCAGCAGAGATGGTCTGGGGATCTTTAGTTCCATCAGATCCCGTGCAGGAGGCCGCCTGCCAACTGCTCCACGAGGTGTTTTTATAATATGAATACTGGGCGGTTGAGACATCAAGACCGGAGCCGGTGTCTTCTACCTGTACCGTGCAGGTGACGGTCTGGGAGGTAAGCCAGTCAGTGGGGCTGAAGCTGGTCCAATTGCCTGGAGGGGGATCAGAGATATCCCAGAAGTCATTGTTACTCATCTCACTCACAGATAAGGGCTGGGTGAGCTCTATCCAGTTGTCGTTTATAACCCTGCCGCCCACAGAGGAGGCGCCTGTAGATATATATCCTGTGGGGTCTTTCTCTATGATATTGTAGTACTCACAGACATTGTCTAACATAATGCTGTAGGAGCCAGTAGAATCCGTTAAAGTGCTTGAAAGCAGACTCCCGAGTTGGCCATAATTATTAGAGCAATATAGGTCCATGTCTACATTGCTCAAAGTTATGCCTTCATCCCCAATGTTTCCTACATATACATGGCCGGTGAGCATCTGTAGTTTTATAATGTCCCCATAGAGGTCTATGCCCATGGTGGAAGCGTTTCTTCCATCCTCCCATGCAATCATATATGAGGTATCATCAGGGGCAATGGCGGGATGTGTTTGGGAGGTGCTCTGGGTTGAGATCACCACCTCATCTCCAATCAGTGTGCCGTTGCTTGATAACCTTCTCTGATAGATGTGAGAGGTTACATTGTCGTAGTAGTCGCTGACCCCGGAGTAAACCTTATGCTCCCAGGCGAGCATATATTCATCTATGCCTGGATTGTAAACTATATCCGGGCTGTAACGGAGGCCATCCCCTTCCCAGGAGATAAGAAAGTTGCCTCCATGAGGTGTGCCGCCAGCAGTGACTCTCTGCCCTAAGATGTCTCTATCGTCTCCCCAGTCCCCCTGATGGTCCTCCCAGACTACGAGAAACTCATTGGCCTTGTTGTTATATGCCAGGCTGGGTTTGATCTGATCATAGACATAGGTGGAGACGGCGATCTTTCCTCCTACCAGTGCTCCGGTGCGTCCTATCCTTTGGCCATAGATGTCTGTTTCACCTGTGCCATCAAGCTTATTTTCCTCCCAGACGATTAGGTACTGGCCATTAGTGGTGCCAAAGGCTACTGCCGGGAAACACTGCTCTGTAAAATCGGTATTAATGTTTATGTGGCTGCCCAGTAGAACGCCGTTGGAAGAAAGGCGTTGGCCGGATGTTTTTGTGAGGCAATATTCATAGCCTATGGGTATATTACGTTCCTGCCAGACTATGAGGTATTCGTTGTCAGTGGGGTTGTAGGCCACCTTCGGGTTGCTCTCAAATTTGCTGGTGCTTGCTGCAATATGGATATGATCACTTCCAATGGCGTCCGCGGTATCCTCGAAAGTAGAGGGAAACCTTCTGGCATAGATGTGGTGATCATCTGATGATTGTTCATACTCCCAGACAATCAGATACTCATTTGCAGTAGGGTTGTAAACAATGTCAGGGTTCACAAAGAGGTGAAAAAATTCCCCGACGACAGCAATGGTTTCCCCACCAATGGGGCTCCCATGTGCGTGTATACGTTGTCCAGCGATACCCCAAAGAAAAATACCTTTCCAGTAATAGTCTTCCCAGACCACGAGGAACTCATCTGCATCACTGTTAAAGGCGATGGCAGGGTTTACCTGGTCTTCTTCAACCGTGCGTACGATAAACTCACTGCTGTATGCAGGGGGGATGATGGCCAGGAGTAAAAGGGTGGCTATTAGTGTTAGCCAAGAGGGTTTCTTTTTCATCTGGTGGCTCCTTTTTCGGTAAGAGGGGTTTGTGACCTTAAAAGGGCTATGACAGGTATAGTTTCAAAGCAAGCTTTAATGCCCATCTTAGCTTTAGGCTTTTTTAGTCCTTGATGGTCGATGGTTATTATTTAGTACAATGTTATTTATTTTAAAGTCAAGCTATTAGTGTGGCATGTTCTGGGCATATGATTAATTCAAAATTGCGTCTAACATAATGATTCTTATATGAAATGCCTTTGATTTCAAAATCCCCCCTAACCCCCCTTTTCAACCCGCCAAAAACACTGGCGGATAAAAGGGGGGAAATCTTATGTCCCCCTTTATTAAAGTGGGATTTAGGGGGATTTTCTTGACCTGAGTTTTTCTCCATCACTCGATAGATTGACTCCACCACCGCATCTATATCCTTGAGCACTGCCCTGCTATTGAAACGTAATACTCGAATACCAAGCCCTGACAAATACGCATCACGCTCTTTGTCTTTTTTTGCATTATACTCTTCCATATGTTGATAGCCGTCTATCTCAACAACTAAATTTGTCTTAGGCGCAAAAAAATCTACAATATAATTCCCAATTGGTTTTTGACGGTAAAATTGTACACCCAGAAGCTGTTTGCGCCGTAAGCGATACCAAAGCATTTGCTCGCTGTCTGTCATTTTTTTTCGCAAATATCGAGCAGGTTTTTTGAGGTTTCTGTTGTAAGGAAGTACCTGTTTTGTCATTTCAAAATCCCCCCTAACCCCCCTTTGCAAAGGGGGGAAATGAGTAAACAGTGTGTTGATTCAGCGCTTATGCCCACAAAGGGAGGGGTAAGTTTGCTCACTCATTGTGAGAAAAGAGCCATTGCCTATATATCAGGACAGGGGAATCTCTTTTTGAATGGCCGCAACACACATAGTCTTAGAGTGTATAAGGCATCCCTGTTTGTTTTTCAAGACAAAGGTAAGCAGAACCGTGTATCTTTTATGGTATTGCCATAAGAGAATAACCTTTAAATTTTCCTGGGCAGAATACTTAATGTTATCTGCACCCCATGAAATGAGGCATAATATTTGCGGCCGAAAAAAGAGACTTCCCTGTCCTTTTGTAAGTGATAACATGATGCCTTTACACAACCCATATTTTCTTAAAAAGGATTAGCTTTTCTCTATTTGCACACATCACCCGCTGGTATAAACTACCGCCATGAGATATACCTTAAATATCTCACTGTTGTGCTCAACAGTTTCCTCTACACTATCCCAGTCAACATTCTCTGTGGCCTTTCCAAGGGTGTAGGAGTGAAGGAGGTCGTCTTCCTGTGGCTGGCCATAGCCGGCTATATTTGAGGTTGTGATATAGTCTCCTGCCTGTATGTTGCCGTTTATATTGCTGACCCATACCCTTCCCTCTCCCAGGGCATTTACTATGCCAAAACGCTCTCCTTTATTGCCCGTATACCAGTGATCCTCAGGGAGGGGTGACTCCGATACAAGGACACCGAATACCTTTTTATCGTTTGCTAAATCGGACAATACTACCGTAGGTAAGGTCGATGATAGGGAAACAGTGCCGTCTTTTTTCTTCCTAACAATTGTATCTCCGGTAACGGATACTATCATCCCAAGGATTAGATCCAAGGGAAAGCTCTCAGTCAGTCTTACCTCATGGGCGCCGGTGAATGGGCCGTAGTTGGTGCCGGCGCCACCTGCATAAAAGTCCCATAAGGCCCCCTCTCCCCAGACGCCTGTGCTGTTGGTGTTTTTGGCAATTCCAACCACGCCAATGCTGTTAGTAGATGTGGCCTTTCCGTAAACAGCACGGCTCTGAAAGGTTTTGCTCTCACCATATACGCCATAAGTTTTATCACCCAGACGGCCGAAATTACCGCTGCTGCTGTGCCGCCCATGGACCCCGGCATAGTTGCCTGAGGTAGCAACAGTAATTCCATAGACCCCGTCTTTCTTCCCATCGCCCTTGATTCCAGTATCAATTGCAGAGTAACCAATGATACCATAATAGCTGCCTGAGTACCCATAGATGCCAACGGAGTCACTTGAGCAACCGTAAACGCCATAATTTGGACCTCCAAGGTACCCATAGTTTCCGCTGTCGTCATTTTTTCCGTAGACCCCGGAATAATCACCTGTAGTTGCCTTGGTGATTCCATATACACCATGGGAGCTTTGGGAGACGCCTGCAACACCATAGAAGTCTGTAGAACCCCCGGAAACACCCATTTGGTTGCTGGAAACACCTAAAACCCCATAGGTAGCACCACCAAGTCTCCCTACGTTCCCAGTGCCGGTGTTTTCCCCATGCACGCCAGCGCCTGTATCGTTGTTTATTGCCTTTATAATATCACTGATTGATGATCCTGTTAAGCTAAGGGGCACATCCACATTAAGTGTCACACTTCCTGATGTGCCTCCTCCATTGAGGCCTTCTCCTGCATTTACAGCGGTTATATCACCGCTGCCGCTGCCTCCTCCTGTAGATGCTATGGTAATCTTGTTAGTGCCATCATCCGGGGTTATTGTAATATTCGTGCCTGCCACCAAATCCACATTTCCCCCATCATTGGTGACACCATCTATGCTGCTTATTACATTGGGGGATATCTTATCAACTGTCACTGCATTGTCTGATAGATCCTGGGTAGTTATGGAATTATCTCCTATCTGGGTAGAGCCTACCGCGCCATTGGCAATGGCATTAGCACCTACTGCACCGGAGGCTATCTTTGTCTCTGATATGGCATCATCTTCTATCTTATCAGTAGTTACGGCATCATCGGCTATAATGGGAGTGGTTACGGCATTGTCCCTTACAGTGTCCGCCTTTTTTGCACGGAATGCATAGGCTACACTTGTAAGGGGTTGTCTTGGGGTCATTTCACTGTCTGATCCAACGGTAATGCCAAGATAGTAGGTGGTGTCAAATGGAAGGTTAAGGGTTGTTACATCACCAAGGTTTACACTGAATATACCGTCTGTTACGGTTACTGACTGTGTCTCTGTCCACAGGGGGGTCTCATCCGTTGTATCAGGGTATATGGAGAAGGTAAGTGTTACTGTGTCATCTATAGATATTCCCTGTGGGTCAGTGAGGTAGCCCTGGTAGTTTATTTTTTGGGGGATGGCTGTATATGCTGTTGACGACGCCATAACCAACAGCAATGTTATACTGATAATGGTGATTACGTATTGATTGGTCCACTTTTTTTTCATTTCTCTTTCCTCCGTTTCTTTTGTCTAATTAAATTATCCGCAGCGGAAGTTTTTTTGACTGGATTAACTGGATTTACCCGCCCGCCTCGCCTGAGCGAGAGAGATGGCAGGCAGACATTATATTATTTTTCTTTTCTCCTGTCCATCCTGTAAATCCTGTCAAAAAATAGACTTTCCAATGCTGTTCAACTATTTTTAGTCAGGTCAAATATTTTTTCCTTATGCCATCAAAACCCAATAATCCCCAACGCCTTCCTCAATATCACCAGGGCATCCCCTACATTGATTACCCCATCTGGGTCTGGCTGACCACCGGCATCAAGGGGGGCAACATCTCCATGGCCCATATCCTCCTGTGTAGGTATCTCCAACCCTAAGGCAAATCGTAATGCCACAAGGGCATCACCTACATTTACAATTCCATCCCTGTTTCCAAGAGGGGCTACATCACCGTCAAACTGAGATAGAGAGCTAACATTATTAATCATTGGAGCAGTAGCCATGCCATCAAACAGGACATGTCCATCGATTTGGTACGAGCCGCCTTGAGCTTCGGATGTATCCCAGGTATCATCAAAGGTTATGGAGCTATTAGGCGTAAGATCAACTATGTCATGGGTAAACTCTTGGGCGATATCACCGGCTCCATTATTAACATTAATAACTGCAGTTCCCGTAATATCTATTGTGCCGGTATTGCTGAAAGTTAGGGATGTATTTATGCTGTCTCCAATATCAAAATATTCCGGCGTTACCGAAAAATCAGTAATCTCACCAGAAATGATGCCAAGCCTAAAGGTTTCAATTTTTCTGTCAAGGTCTTTCCCTTCCGTGTCCATTAATTGGACATATATACGATAGTAGCCAGGTTGCAGTCCACTGCTATCCGATTTACAAGACCAAGAGGCTCTACCTGAAAAATCTTTAAGCGTATGGAGAGGCAAGTTTATGACATTTTCCCCGGAACTCTCTTCCTGTATCATTAGGCTTACCACAATATCTTTAGCCTCCGTGCCTGTATTTTCAAGGATCATGTCTGCAACAATGGAATCGCCCTGAACATAAACATCCTTGTCAGTTTGAATATTTACTATCTCTGTATCAGAGACTGCATAATTGATATCAAAACTATAATCTCTGTAAAACTCTACTACATTGGTCTGGCAGTTGTAGTAGAAGGGGAAAATCGATATTGCAAGAGTTGTGGTATCAGGGCTCTCGAAAACAGTCCACTCAAATATCTTTTCAGGCCACCACTCCGGGATTCCCTGCTGTATATTCTCAAGATACGGCTCACAACAACCGAGCACTCCTAAAACGCTCTTTGGAATATTCAGGCCGGATTCTGTAACTTTATCAGATCTATCATTAAGTAAGACATCCTGTATTTGATAGCCCTTGGGATAATCGTAAAAAACACGATAATAGGGGACCAGGGGCATACCAGATTTGTACAAGGTATATCCTCCTGGAATCCTGACAAAATCATCACCATTAATCGGGGTGACCTCATAGTCAGGAACTACAATCTCAATGGATGAGGCATTTCTTATCATGTTTTTTAAAGAATTTGCTGTCTTGGCGCTTTTAGAAGCCAAAGCCCCGAATTTTGGATCACCATATAAATGATAGATCCCAGACCATATCCTGTGTGTTATGTCATTGCTAAGGCTTCTTTTTGTCTGTTTAAGGGCCAGTCCAAGGGACTCGCTCAAATCCCATTTTTGAAAAAATTTATCCGCATTCGGGCACACCTGACCTTGATAACAAGCTCCCTTTTCCGTTGCGCCGAGGTAAGCTCCAGCTCCTTTTTCCAGGAATGCCTCGGCAAACTGGGACCCGCCTGTATATTTTCCTGTCAAACATGAAGAAGCGAAAACAAAAGGATTTGTCGAGCCAAAGGGATTGGTTTGATTTATTATATCGTTTTTGTGAATACCATCCCAATGGCCCAAGTTTCCATGGCCTGCCAGGAAAATAGTATCTATATCAGGGGTGTCCGCAAAAAATGCCTGTTTTATGGCGTTCTTTGTCGCATTCTCATCCATTCCACCTGTGCTACCGTATTTTGTATAAGATGGCGTATGCCATACGGATTGAACACTTATAGGAAAAACTGGTTTCTTGAGAATTTCTTTCAGAACATTATCTACTTCAGCTTTGGTTTTGATATTCATTGATTTACCACTTAGACCCTTTGGAAAACCGCTGATCAAAAGGGAGTGTGATCTGTCAAAACCATATCCTGAGAGTCCCTTTATAACATTGATACTTGTTTGAATCGGCTTTCTCAACGCTGTTGGGTTGTCTCCAATAATTCTCCCGATGCTCAGCTCCGGTTTAAGTTCCTCACCATAGGTGCTTGCATATGGGTAATCCGTGGGATCGGCCTTCCATGTGTATGTTCCGCCGGTACTTATTTCATGTGTCCCCAAAACTTTGGACCACGCAGGAATCACCCCTGTTTCCCCTACAATGAGAAGATAGCCGTCAGAGGCCCAATTACTCTTAAGTTTGCTGCTCCATTGGCCTATATTTAGGAAGGGTAAAAAAGCCGGCTTAATTAATTTACGAAACAGGTTTTTGTCATAGGTTTCCATATAGCCCAGCGCCCCATTCTTATAGCGGGCTAATTCAGCCATATCAGAGAGCAAACCGTAGACTGCATTGGTTTGTGTATTGCCAAAAGCAAATAGTCTAACAGGGTTGGTCACGATCAAGTAATCGGCTTCACTGAGGGCTTCGTCATAGGCCTCTGGTATGCTCTTTCCATTGGCGCCCCATGTTTTAGGCACAGGTACAGCGAACCAGTCATGAATCCTGAAGCCCGAGGGATCCTTATCGTAATGCAGCCCGGTGAGATGTCCGATTTCAGGCGTAGGTGGATTGGTGTCGAACAATACGGGCACAACAAAATAGGTATAGGTCCGTGATTGCATTCCCGGGATATCCTCATAACTCGTAATCACACACTCCCATTCTTTCTTATAGGAATCATGCTTGGCCTCATACTTTGCGTGGACGGGTGTCGTGAACGTGCATGAGATAGGCTGAAAACCCCTTAAGAAATCCTGGATCTCAATATTCTCGGCTGTTTCATCGCCCACATTTTCCACTGACATATCGATGGCAAAATAATTATTGTGCCTCGTTACATCGTGTGTGACTTTGAGCTTTGGAGGGAGTGCGGGCGGCACTTGATTAACTATTACCTGGCGAGTGTCATAGCCATAATTTATATATGGTTTATCGATATCATAGGCTTCAACTGCCAGTGTATAGGAGCCATTTGCCACGGATACAGATGTGGTGTCCCATTCAAAGGTTACTGTTTTGCTTTTTGGGTGGCTTGGCAAGGGCTTGAGGGACTCCCATTTCCCATTCACCCTGAAATATGCCTGGCCAAGCCCTGTATCATCACTCAGAGATGCAATAACATTGACTTTACCTGACACCACAGCGCCATCATGGTCTGGGGAGGTGATTGTAACTGAAGGCGCCGTCTCATCCACAATATTGAGCATTTGGATAATGCACTCATCGATGGCGTGCCGCCCGGAATGATCGTACGCCGTAGCCTTGAGGGTATATTCACCATTGATGTATTGGATTGTATCCATGGTTAAAACATATGGTGGCCCATAGGCTGTAAACACAAGATCATCATTTAGGAAAAAAGCTACCTTCTCCACCCCCTTATCATCCGATGCATTGGCGGAGATGGTCACAGTCCCCCTGAACACCCCAGGGTCAATAAGGGATACCGTTGGATTGGTGTTATCCGTCAAGGCCAGGGTCTCAAAGGTGATCCCACGGCTTTCCGCCTTCTTTCCACTTGCATCTGTTGATTGAACCATAAGGCGATAGGTTGTAGAGGGTGCTAAATTAGTTAGAGAGATACTGTGATCTGTCACCAGGCTTGCATCGGTTTCCTGTAAGGTATAGCGGCCTGCTGTTTTAGAGTAATGGAGCACACTGTCACTGTCTTCACTGGTCTGCCATGAGATAAGGGCTGAGTATTGTGTGAGAGATGACACGGTTGGCCCTGATATTATCTCGGGAGGGCCGGTGTCAAGATAAAAGGGCCCCAGGTGGACGGCAGTGGCGGCCCTGTTACCTGCCGAATCTACGGTGATGAGGTGAAAGTATGAGTTGCTGCCCTCAGCCGGGATGGTGGTAGACAGGGAGGTTGTTGTGGTCGACAGGGTCTCATCAGGAACCGTGGTAGGGGAGGTGGACCACTGGTAGAAGTATTTCTCAACACCGCTTGATGCATCCGATGCCCCACTCCAGCTCATCACTATTGTGGCATCCTCTAACCATATGCCTGTGTCATGGTCAGCGCTCAGGGCGGGATTAGTGGGGCCAGTGGTGTCAATGTATACATTAAAGGTGTTGCTCTCTGCTGAACTGCCATTCATATCAGTGATACGAAACTTTATGAGATTTGTGCTTGTAGTGGTAGAGTCATGGGCAAAGGGTACACCTGCAGCAGAGATGGCCTGGGGATCTTTAGTTCCATCAGTGCCAGTGCAGGAGGCAGCCTGCCAGCTGCTCCAGGAGGTGTTTTTATAATATGAATACTGGGCGGTTGAGACATCAAGACCGGAGCCGGTGTCTTCTACCTGTACCGTGCAGGTGACGGTCTGGGAGGTAAGCCAGTCAGTGGGGCTGAAGGTAGACCAATTGCCTGGGGGGAGATCAGCGATATCCCAGAAGTCATTGCCACTCATCTCACTCACAGATAAGGGATGGGTAAGCTCTATCCAGTTGTCGTTGATAACCCTGCCGCCGACAGAGGCGGCACCTGTGGATAGATAGCCTGTTGGGTCTTTCTCTGTAATATTATAGTACTCACAGACATTGTCTAACATAATACTGTAGGAGCCGTTGGAATCGGTGACAGTGCTTGAAAGCAGATTCCCTAATTGACCGGAGTTATTAGAGCAGTATAGGTCCATGTCTACATTGCTTAAGGGGTTGCTTTCATCTCCTATGTATCCTATATATGCATGGCCTGAGAGCATCTGTAGTTTTATAAGATCCCCATAGAGGTCGATGCCCATGGTGGCGGAGTTTCGTCCATCCTCCCACACAATCATGTATGAGGTATCATCAGGGGCAATGGCGGGATGTGTTTGGGAGGTGCTCTGGGTTGAGATCACCACCTCATCTCCAATCAGTGTGCCGTTGCTTGATACCCTTCTCTGATAGACGTGAGAGTCTCCATAATACTCCTCATACTCCCAGGCTGCCAGGTACTCATTGGCATTTGGGTTGTAGGCCACATCCGGGTTTAAAAGTAGGTCATCACCTTCCCAGGCTACGGCAAAGTTGGCCCCCTGAAGGATTCCGCTTCCATTAACTCTCTGGGCGTAGATGTCACGGGCATCCCCCCAGCCCCAGTGATGATCCTCCCATAATATCAGAAATTCGTTTGCCTTGTTATTATATGCCAGGCGGGGTTTGACCTGATTATACTCCCAGGTAGAGATGGCGATCCTGCCTCCAACCAGTGCACCGGTGCGTCCTATTCTTTGGCCATAGATGTCTTTTTCACCTGTAGACTGGGTATCCTGCCAGACTAAAAGATACTGGCCATTAGTGCTGCCAAAGGCAACTGACGGGGTGGACTGATCGAGGGAGCTGGTGGTAATAACTATGGGACTTCCAAGGAGCGAGCCGTTGGAAGAGAGACGTTGGCCATGGATGTCGTTTTGTATGATATCTATGGTGCCGCTTCCGGTGGTTATTGTTTGTATATTGCGATGTTCCCAGACTATGAGGTATTCTTTGTCAGTGGGGTTGTAGGCCACCTGTGGGTTGCTCTCAAACTTGCTGGTGTCTGCAATATGGATATGATCACTTCCAATGGCTGTGCCGTTGCCTGACAATCTTTGAGCATATATGTGGTGATCATCTGATGATTGCCCGTACTGCCAGACAAGGAGGTATTCATTTGCAGCAGGGTTGTAAACAATGTCAGGGTTTTGAAAGGGGCGAAAGGAAAACCATTCCCCTACTGCAGGAAAGGATTCCCCAATGAGAGTGCCGTTTGTGCCTATCCGTTGTGCGGCGATACCAAGGGTGCCTATTGATTGCCAGACATAGTCTTCCCAGACCACGAGGAACTCATCTGCATCACTGTTAAAGGCGATGGCAGGGTTTACCTGGTCTTCTTCAACCGTGCGTACGATAAACTCACTGCTGTATGCAGGGGGGATGATGGCCAGGAGTAAAAGGGTGGCTATTAGTGTTAGCCAAGAGGGTTTCTTTTTCATCTGGTGGCTCCTTTTTCGGTAAGAGGGGTTTGTGACCTTAAAAGGGCTATGACAGGTATAGTTTCAAAGCAAGCTTTAATGCCCATCTTAGCTTTAGGCTTTTTTAGTCCTTGATGGTCGATGGTTATTATTTAGTACAATGTTATTTATTTTAAAGTCAAGCTATCTAGTGTGGCATGTTCTGGGCATATGATTAATTCAAAATTGCGTCTAACATAATGATTCTTATATGAAATGTCTTTGATTTCAAAATCCTCCCTAACCCCATAAGCGCTAACTTAGTCACAGCATTATGCCGGCGCCTTTCCTGTCATGCCGTCGTTCTTACTGTCATTCCGGCGAAAGCCGGAATCCAGTCAAACAATCGTATTGTACAAATCCTGCCAATGCGGATTACTGCTTTCAATCAATTCCAGTTTCCATTTTCGCTTCCATTCCTTCAATCGCTTCTCTCGCTCAATAGCGGATTCCATATTTTCGTGTACTTCATACCAAATTAGTGAATTAACTTCGTAGCGTTTGGTAAAGCCTTCCACCATGTTGTTTTTGTGCTCCCATATCCTCTTGACGAGGTCTGAAGTCACCCCAATATAGAGGGTACCATTTCGTTTGCTTGCCAAAATATAAACCACTGGTTGTTTGTTCATTGACAATCCTCTGACTCGAAATTCGGAGCAGGCTCTGGATTCCGGCTTTCGCCTGCCTGTGCGTCGCACGTAGACAGGCCGGAATGACGAAAAATGGTGTTTTTCGACTTTTTACGAGTTTGTCAATGTTCAATGTTCATTTTTAGGCATGTGAACCAGTTTAATAATAGTGACCTCAGGAGGGGAAAGAAAACGTATAGGAGGTCCCCACGTTCCTGAACCCCTGCTTACGTACAATTTGGAACCATGAGGCAGATCTATCAGCCCTGAGTGATTAGGGAAGAAAAGTCGGGTAACCAAACTAAAGGGAAAGATTTGTCCTTTGTGGGTGTGTCCTGAAAGCTGCAGGTCGAAGAGACCGAGGGCCTCCTTTTTTACTGATGGCATGTGTTTAAGGAGGAGAACAAATCTCTCATTGCGGTTCTGAGAGAGCAGAGAGTCTTCTGAAACACCTCTGTAAGAGCCAAAGTACTTTCCAGTTGGATCGTCAATACCAGCCACTGTGATTATGCCCGCAGCATTATGTGTTTCTCCCCTCAGCACGGTAAAGCCCGCGCTTTTAAAAAAACGAAGGGCCTGATCAAGGCCGGCGTAAAATTCGTGATTCCCTGTAATTGCAAATTTGCCGTATGGTGGATTGACCGCCTTTAAGAGTTCTGCAAGTCCGGTTAGATTGTCAATCTGCCCATCAACGAGATCACCTGTTGACACCAGAATATCAGGGTTCCCCATTTTTACTGCATTCAAAATTCCCTTCAATCTCTCATGACGGACAATCAACCCAAGGTGAACATCGGAAATTTGGGCAATAGTAATCGTGCCAATTTCCTCGGGGATTTTTGGGCTACTTATTACCACGGTTTCAGTACGGATAGAGCGCGCCTCGTAATAACCTAATACTGCTATGGCTAATGTGGGCAGGAGCGCTGCGAAAAAGGCAAATCCTGGAGAAGGTGTCAGCAAATAGAATTCCTTATGGAGGATGATTCCCATTGTATATAATAAAATACGGTAAAGATCTATAACGACAGAGCAAAAGAAGAACAGAAATACGAGCCCCATCCATGAATATCCAATATAAGAGATAACCCGGGCAAAGGCATCAAACTCAAATCTTTCCAATAAGCGCACAACAAACGGCGCTCCAACCATAAGCACCATGAAAGTTATTAGAAAAAAGGCTATCACACCGCCGAATGCAAATGCGCCCCTCATTTTTAAGAAAACATAAAGGTGCAGCAAACTATAAATAGAGAAAATGGAAATGAAAAAAAGAATCCTCATAGTCGTTTCTCCCTGATATTTATTTTTTTTGTGGCCATTGACCATATCAAGATTAGACGCAATTGCTACATGCCCCTAAAATGAGGTTTTACCATCAAAACAAACCTTTTTCGTTTCTTTCCCCATTTTAATACATCACGTTGTTCCACATCTACAAGAAATTGCTCGGATACCTTTCACAAACACCTAACCCCTAACAATAGGGAAACTCGATAGCAAGAAAAAAATCCTGGATTGGCAATTGAAAGCGAGCTGATGGCATTGGCAATACACCAAGAGGTAATTATGTAACAAATAAATGCATTTGGTGAGACTCCCACCAATTGTAAGCACTGCTTTACAAGATTGAAATAGAATGGTATGAGGCATTCATGCGATATATTCGGCTGTCTATGTAACGGCCTGGCCAACCTTTCTTGGAGGTACTGTCGTGGATTTCAAATTGTGTGAAAAGATTAAAGAAAACATATCTCAGGTTATTGTGGGTAAACATCAAACCATCGAATTGCTGTTAGTGGCTCTTCTGGGAGAGGGTCACGTCTTGTTGGAGGATGTTCCGGGGCTGGGAAAAACCTTAATAGCTAAATCTCTTGCCAGAAGCATCGGCGGATCTTTTAATAGGGTTCAATTCACACCAGACCTGCTCCCTGCCGATATAACCGGTTTTAATGTCTACAATCAGCAAACAGGCCGGTTTACGTACCAACCCGGACCAGTTATCACCAATATTCTGCTTGCCGATGAGATTAACCGCACCATTCCCCGCACCCAGGCGAGTCTCCTGGAGAGCATGGAAGAACACCAGGTGACCATAGATGGGCAGACCTTTCTCCTGCCTCATCCATTTTTTGTTATGGCCACCCAGAATCCCATTGAGCTGGAAGGCACATTCCCCCTGCCGGAGGCACAGCTGGACAGGTTTCTTCTCAAAATTCATCTGGGGTATCCTGAAAAGGATGAAGAAATCTTGATACTGGAGCGATTTCGAGAGGATGACCCTCTGCATAAGCTGGAGGCAGTGGCAAGTCCTGAGCAGGTCACTGAACTTCAGCAGGCACGAAAGAAAATTCACCTCTCTTTCCCGGTACGGGAATACATCACGGATATTGTGAGGGCTACCCGTAACAATACATCCTTGCGTTTCGGGGCCAGCCCACGGGGCTCTCTCGGGTTAATGCGTACCGGTCAAGCACTGGCAGCCCTCAGAGGGCGCGACTATGTGCTGCCTGATGATATCAAGTATTTAGTGGGTCCTGTTCTTTCTCACCGATTGATCCTTAAGGAGGAGGAACGGTTGAGTGGAGGAACCCCGGAGTACCTTCTGGATGAGATGGTACGTCAAATACCGGTTCCCGCACCCACCACCTAAGATGATGGTCATGGAATTACAAGAAAGCAGAGTTCCGACCGTTTTCATTATCCCGCTGATGCAATTCTTTGTGGGAGTTCTTCTTTTTGTAGCATTATTGCACAACCAACGGGACCTTGCTGTTTTAGCGATACTGGTGTTAGGTGTCATGGGCGGTGTAAGGCTATGGAGCAGGATGAGCCTCTCAGGCATAAAATGCTATTCAATGGTCGACAAAGGGAAGGTTTTTCCAGGGGAGGTGCTCACCTTACATGTACGCCTGGAAAATGCCAAGTTCCTGCCGGTGTGGCTTCAGATAAAAATGTCTATAGATAGCTCGCTGAATCCTTCCCCCGATAATGCGACAATTACAAATGAAAGCGGCCTGCTGTGGTACCAAAGGGCACACTTCAATCATACGTTAGTTGCGCAACAAAGGGGTATACATCACGTAGGGCCATCACATATAAAAGTGGCTGATCTTTTTGGTTTTTTCCCCAGGGAAAGAGGTGAACAGGAGGACCTTCATGTTATCGTGTATCCACGGCTTGTTCCACTGAAACCAGTTTCCTTGTCACGGCGGGATTTTTTTGGCATTCCGGGGGCTAAAAGTCCCGTGCAGGATCCCATTTACATACTTGGCACCAGGGATTACCAACATTGGCGGCCGGCCAGATACATTCACTGGAAAGCAAGCGCACGCCATAATGTGCTCCAGGAAAAGACCTTTGAACCTTCGGAGCAGCTCAAGGTCCTCTTCGTCGTTGATGTGGATCAATTTGGGGAAAAAAATGCGGCAGAGCAATTCGAACACACACTTGAAACAGTGGCGTCCCTTGCAGTTCAATTTGACCAGAGGGGCTATGCTATGGGATTCGTGACCAATGGTGCGGTACAGGGAGGCCCGACAATCCTGCCGATAGCCGGAAATCCACAACAGTTGCCTGCTATTCTGGAGGTACTGGCACGGTTGCAAATGAAAGCAACAAGGGATCTCTTTGATACATTGCACTGCGGGCTCCAGCTGGTATGGGGGACGAGCTGTATGCACTTCTCATACGAAGAGGCCATAAAAGCACGCGCCATTGAGGGATACTTTTCGCGCCGAAAAATACCGATGGTGTTCGTGGTATGCCGGCCTCGCTCTCTCTCTGGAGATAATGGGCATACAGTGCGGAGTAAAGTGTATCCCCTGGATGAGATCAGGATCAAAGAAACGGGAAGGGAATGAAAAGCCAAAAAGGAAGCCTCTTGTTTTTAGCCAGCGGAGGGATGGAACTGACCTGGTTCTATGCGTGGGCAAACTTTATAATGGTTTCAATACTGCACCGACCCTTTCCCTTACCAGAGGCACTCGGAACGTTTGTGCTGGCAACCCTGCTTACCGTGGCTGTTTGGGGAAGGGGTTTTCGGGTGATTCTTGTTTTAGGGCTTCAGGTGTTCGGTTTTCTGCTGGCCACTTCAAGGATCGTACATGTGTTCTTCTATGAGTCATATCCTTTTTTTGACCAATGGTGGTTATTGACCTGCTTCAGCCAACCAAAAGATCCCCTTAAGTGGTTTATCCTCGTCATTACTCTTTTCTTTGCCCTCTTGTTTTGGGTAGGGGGGATAACCTTAGCCCGCAGGTCTGGTGAGTATTTCACCGTTTGCACCCGCTTTGATCTGGGAGTGGCAGCCTTCTTTTGTCTCTTGATAGTCAAATTCCTTTTCCTTATAAAAGGAGGGATTGATATCCAGGATTCCACACCCGAGCTGTTGCTGTTTCCATTTTTCGTATTTAGCCTGTTGGCGATCGGTATATCCCGGAATAAGAGCAGCGCCCAGAAGGATTTTCTCTCAGGCTACCAGGGGATCGGTGTGATCGTGACTTTTGCCGTGGTTGTTCTCGCCTTTGGTGGAGGCCTGGTGCTCCTTTTTTTGCCCTACCTGCGTGTAGCTGCAGAGATGGGCTATGGCGTGTTAAAGATTGCCGCCGCACCACTGGGCCCGATACTGATAACTATTCTGCGATTTCTCTTTATGCATAACCGAAGTAGGCCGGAGACGTCTTCTCCTTCACCTCACAGTGACCAGACAGGGTTTGTATCTTCAACTGAGAGCAGCTGGTGGACAGAGCTTTTTGGAAAAATATTCAGCTGGAGTTTTTTAGGTCTGGGTGTAGTGATTGCACTCATTGTGTGCGGCCTGGGTATATGGTATCTATTTCGTTGGTTCTTCTCTCGAACCGCTATAAGCAAAAAGAAACAAATCCAATGGAACCTTATTTTTGTGTGGGCCGCACAGCTATTCACAGCTCTGCTCCTCGGCTGGGGAACAATAGTTCACTGGGCCAAGGGCTACAGAAGTTCGATTCAGCTTTACAGCGCTCTTCTCAACTGGGGGCGCCATAGCGGGTTACCCCATTTTCTAAGCGAGACACCCACGGAGTATGGTGTGCGTCTGGGGCATCAATTTCCAACACTGACTCACGAGATAGGATTGATAGCAGAAAGCTTCAATGAGGAGGTATATGGCGAGATAGTTCCCGATGAAAAGCAATTCAGCATGGCCAAGCTCGCGTGGCAAAGGCTGCGCAGTCCCATTCATTGGCCTTCTCGATTTAAATCCTGGTTTTTCCAACCAGGAGAATAGGATCAGACATTTTCCCTCCCCTCACGTATCCGCACTCCATACGAGCGGTAGACAAGCTCGTAACTCAGAGTTTGGGGCTTCTATCCCTCTGTTTACCCCCCCCCGTCAAAGATGGTGTTGCACGGAGCCTCGTTGCGCCAGGCGAACCCCGCCTGCCCCATTTACTCCGTAGGTCCGGCAGATCATACTGGGGTGGAATTTTATTTTTTCTTTCATTCCATCGGGGTAAAATTTAGTCCTGCATCAGCGAAGGGCATTTTACCAAGGCCCTCCGCCTTGTACCTGTAATATTTTTGCTGTGTGCTATAAGCTGCGAGCTTGCTCTCTTTGCCCAATAAACCCAAAAGCTCGGTAAGGCAAAAAAGGAGACAAAGATCAAACGAAGTGTGACCTGTTGATTACACTGTGACTTTATTATTTGACAGCGTCCTAATAAAGGTTATCATGATGTATAAAGAGTTGCATCATTACATCATGGAGGGATTTGCATGGTACGCACACAGATTCAAAATGGAAGATGACCAGATTGAATGGCTGAAAACACAAGCCAGGGCGCGAGGGATCTCTGTTTCTCAACTCATTCGTGAGGGAATTGCTCTCTTTCGTGCAGATCAGGAACGATTTCCAGAAAATAAAAAAAGAAGGCACTTGCCGCTATTGGCCGCTTTTCTTCGAATATTTCTGGCATTTCTGAGCGACATGACGATTATTTGGCAGAGGCCTTCAGCGATGAGGCTCGTCATGAACAATGAACCGGTATTTGTGGACACTTCAGCCTTTTATGCCTTGATGGGTCGTTCAGATGCTCATTATGTGCGTGCAGCGGGATCATGGAGACACCTGCTGGAAAAAGACTTGCGTCTCTATACCAGCAACTACATCATTGTTGAAACGCTGGCTTTGTTTCAAAGCCGATTGGGTTTTAAGGCTGCAACCCTCTGGTACCAGGATGTGATGAGCCTTGCAGAGGTACTTTGGATTGAAGATTTACTCCATAATCTAGCCCATACACTCTGGCTGAGCCTTGGACGAAAAAAGGTAAGTGTTGTGGATTGTATCAGCTTTATCACAATGAGGCATCACAAGGTTCAAACGGCCTTCGCATTTGACAGGCATTTTGAAGAACAGGGATTTGAAATCGTGCGTAAAAGGGGCAAACCATGAACACTGACGCATGCTCTTAAATCCACACTGATGGAAGACAAGCTCTCCCTGCCAACCCAAATTTCCTCTTGCCTCTATACTATCAGCTTAATTGCCGGGACCTATTTGCTGCCCACATGATTGGGTATTGTTTTCTTGACAACCCCCAACCACATGCGTAAGCTTGCCACAATATAAATTCAGCTCTTTTAAGGAATGGTATTATGTTCACCCCTTGGAATGAAATTCGCCTTAAAAAGTACCTTTCCTCAGGCATACCTGTTGTTCCATTATGGCAAGATTTCTGCAACCTGAGTTGTGCTATTCCATTAGGGATCTACAATTCCAACATAAGGTTTTTCAAAAACATGTCGATAATTTGTTGGTTCATCGACTTGTTAAAAACTTATGTCCATAACTTGGATATGTGTTGAATTTAATAATGAAGAAAAAAGAAACTAAATACCCCATACCAATTCGCGAATGGTCAGAAGATGACCGGCCAAGGGAAAAGCTCTTAAAGTATGGTGAGCATACCTTGAGCAATGCCGAGCTGCTGGCCATTATGATAAGGATAGGGGCTCCGGGGAAGAGCGCTGTGGATATTGGGAGGGAATTGCTCCATAAGTTCAAATCCCTTCGGGCAATGAGTGGCGTTGATATTTCAGAGTTCAAGAAAATAGTTGGCCTCAAAGATGCCAAAATCGCCCAGATTAAGGCAGCCATTGAATTAGGTAGAAGGATGCTGAGCGAAGAGAAGGCCATTGAAGGGCCGATCAAATCATCCTCTGACGTGGCGGGTTTCTTGATGCCTATCATGGGGAACCTGAAAAAGGAGCGGTTTTTGTTGCTCTTGCTTGATAGGCGAAATGCCATATCAGAGGTAATGGATATTGAGTATGGCACTGTTGATCAGGCAAATCCATACATTCGTGATATTATCCAAATGGCTATCCGTTACAACGCCCCGTCCATCATTGTCGCCCACAATCACCCGTCCGGCTCGATAACACCGAGTGACGCTGATAAACGATTTACCAAAAGCCTCATGATGGCAGCCAAGGCAACAGGCATCAGCTTTTTTGATCACATCATAATTGGTGATAACCATTATTTCAGCTTTGCAGACGAAGGTCTCATTGGTGAATATAAAGCAGTAGCGATTAGGGAATTGTAAGTTTACGGCTGTGCCGATCAAGTGAAAAATAGCCCCATTAAGAGGGTCCGAGTAATTGCGCGACATGGTCTTTGTGGTAGCCTTTCAAAATTCTTTACCCCAGAGTTATAGGAGGTGCTTGTGAGATCAATATTGGGTGGCCTAATCTGGGTCAGCCTGGCCCCTATATTCTATAGCGCCATGAGCGCCTCGGCCAAGCTGTCAGGGACCTACCTGAACGTGTGGCAGATCGGAGCGGGCCGCTTTTTGCTTGGCCTGATAGTGGTCCCTGTTGTTGTCAGGGCCCTGAGGATAAGCCTTTGGGGACAAAATCGATTTCTGCTTACCGTACGCGGCCTATGCGGCGCAACTGCCTTCCTTCTTCTGGTGGCCTCATTCCAGCGGATTCCCTTGTCTGTGGCAATGGTCCTGTTCTATCTTTACCCTGCCTTCACTTCCCTTTTTTCTGCCTGGGTGACTGGTGAGCCGACGCCAAAAGCTGCCTGGCCTTTTGTGTTTGGCGCATTCATCGGCACTACCCTCATCCTCTGGCCGGAGGAATCCGCCAGCGCTCTTAATCTGGGATATCTGTTTGCCATAATCGCATCTGTCCTATGTGCGTTTACCCTCCTTTTGGTCAGGCTGTTGGGCAGGGAAAACAACATTTACACCTTATTTTTCTACCTATGCCTAACCGGGACTCTGGCCAGCCTTGGACCGTTACTTATGCAGGATGGTCCGATCCTGCCCATGCAAGCCGCCGGCTGGATTGGTGTGGGCGCGGTAGCTATTTTCTCCATAGGGGCACAGCTCACTATCAACCAGGCTTTAGTCCACATCCCAGCGCCGAAGGTAAGTGTTATGATGACTGCCGAAGTACCGCTTGTGGCCTGCTTCGCGGTGGTTTATCTGGGAGAACCACTCGGCTGGCGGCTGGTGGTCGGTGCACTGATCATTTTCGGCTGTGGAATCGGCCTTAATTTACTTCCTTCCAAGTCTCCCGTGAGCTAATCGATCTGGAAATTCCGAGGAGAAATCCATGGCTGATTCTTTGTTTCGTTATAATCAGAATTGCCGCTTTGTACCTATATTCCTTGCCAAACCCACAACCACAGGCGTAAGCTTGCTACAATTTTATTTTAGCCCTTTAAGGAGAATATTATGTTTACCCCGTGCAATGTGCAATCTATTTCACTGGGGTTACGCAATTTCAGCGTCACGTTTTTCCCAAAAGCTCAACTAAATCAGTCTTGACGTTCTCGTAAAAAGTCCCAAAATACAGTTTTCCGTCATTCCGGCGAAAGCCGGAATCCAGTCTTTTCAAGCAGTTGCAGACTATCTGGACTCTGGTTTTCACCGGAGTGACGACTTTTTATGAGTGCATCAGTCTTAGTGGAGCTTTTTTTATGTCTATTCTGTAAAATGACATGTGATGTTTAACAGGAAAAGCAGAACATGAGTCAAGAACAGATTTATCCCGTTGAATTCCTTGATTACACTATCATTCATTTCATTGAAAAAATAATCGGCCGTATTTAGGGCCGACCCCGCCAAGTTTTCAAGCAATAAAAAACCATATACAGTATTTATTCTAAGAATTTATACAATATTTAGTTGACATCCGTAATTACATAGTGCATGAGAATATATGTCAGATAATGGATAATGCAGTATTTCCTGTACAAAATTCTCATTAATGGAGATCGGATTATGTGTAATGTTCTGGTTATTGATGATGAGAAGGGGGTCTCGGACGTCCTTCAGCAGGCCTTAGTCATATACGGATATAATGCAGAGACAGCATCGGGGGGGTCTGATGGCCTCAGAATGTTCGAGGCGGGATCTTTTGATTTAGTGATAACGGATATACGCATGCCTGACATTGACGGCATTGAAGTAGCGCGATGCATTCGAAGCTCCGACAAACCGCAAACACCAATCATTGCTATGTCAGGAACCCCGTGGCTTATGGATAATAACGGATTCGATTTTACCATATCCAAACCTTTTAGCGTCAAGATCCTTATGGATGCGGTCAAAGAACTGACTTTAAATCCTATGAATTCTGATACGGTCCATCTCAACAGTACACTTGCAAAATTGCAGTAAAAAAACATTTCTGCCGGCAATTCTCATTTTGGGATAATTTATTAGCCACGGACACACACAGACGGACACGCACAAATTATTTAGCCTATAGCCTCTACCTCTTTTCGCGAAGCGATGATACTATTTTAGCCGAGCGACTTGTTAGGCTAAAATGTCTGTGTAGGTATGTGTGGGTATGTGGCTAAGTCTCTTATTTCGCTATAATTAGAATTGTTGCCACTGGCTTTCTTGCCTTGACAAACCCACAACCACAGGCGTAAGCTTGCCGCAACATAAATTCAGCTCTTTAAGGAGGGCATTATGTTCACCCCGTGGAATGCGAAGCCTATTTCACTGGGGACTGCCCCGTGGAATGAAATTCGCCCTAAAAAATACCTTTCCCCAAGCATACCTGTTATTCCACAAGAGTAGACTTGACCTGTAGATTACTAACAGACAGAAATGCGCCTGAATCAAAAAAATAGTTTTTTATTTGGAAAATATAAACTTATGATATTGCGTGAGACTTCAGGTTTTCTAAATTAATTTAGTACGTTATTTCTTTAACTGTAAATCGACAAAATCTCTTGACAAAGTATCAATTGATACTATAATAGATGGAAAGACCTTCCCACAAGGAATTATATAACAAGCTGTGTGAAGCCAGAAATGCAGTATCGAAGGGACTGATTAGCCTGCTCAATCAGGGCATTATTGCCGCTGATGCAATCGAACTTTAGTACACAATTGGGACAGAGCTTATCCCAATTTTACAAGAGCTGCTTGATTACACGACACCAGGTCATTACGCCGGATCTCGGCCCCCACAGAAATCTTATGAACGTGAAATTGAAGGTTTGGATCTATTTCCTTTTGTTGCGGATAGCCGCCGGCTTAAATGCCGTGTCTATTACAAGTTTGCCCTTGTCGAAGGATGGCTTTGGCTTGTATCGCTGCACCAAGACAGGCCGATTAAGGAGGAGTCATGAGCGCCCTGAATTGCCCAAAAGGTCATGGGCCGATGGAACAAAAAAAAGTAACAAAGGGAATTACCTTCAGAGGGGTCGATATTAATTATAAGGCGGGCATATTTGCGTGCCCTAAATGCGGCCTTGAAGCAGGTACTATTGATACCGCCGGTGCAACTCAGAAGGTAATTGCCGATGCCTACCGCATTAATATTGGGCTTCTGACAGGAGATAAAATAAAGTCGCTACGGACATTGCGAGGACTAACTCAACAGCAACTTGCCGAATTGATGAATATCGGTGTTGCCAGTATAAAGAGGTGGGAAACAGGGTTAATTCAGAGCAAGGCGATGGACCGGGCCTTAAGGGTCCATTTGCAGGGCTATAATGCGACAAATTTCTATTCTGGAAATAGAGAGTTCTCGGTTTCCCGTATAAAACTTGTGGTCAGAACATTTGAAAAGAAACTCCATAAGAAGTTATTGAAAAAAACCGACAAGCTTCTTTTTGCTGCAAAATACTTATGGTATGCAGATATGCTTGCCTTTAAGTTATTAGGCAAAAGTATGACAGGCGCAGCATATGCCGCCCTGCCATACGGCCCACAGCTTAACAACTATGTGGATCTGATCGACGAAATTAAAAATTCCGATGAGAGTTCCGCTGATCCTCTGAGTAATGATGAAATAAGAATTATAGAAACAATCACCGAAGCTTTTCCTGTGGAAAGGATGGTTTATGATGCAGCGCACCGGGAGGTCGTTTGGAAAAAGAGACCGATTGGTGCAACCATTCCTTATTCATCATCTGAAGAAATAACAGGGGTTTAGAAAAAACAAATTACTGACAGAAGCTAACCTTGAGAAAGGGCCAAGAGTGGACCCAATTTATTTTGCTACAATGTTCATTCCTTTTGCCTTTGCACTTTTCACTATGCGCTATATTCCTTGACAAATCACAAACAGCAGCGTAAGCTTGCCACGATATAAATTCAGCCATTTAAGCAGGGTAGTATGTTTACCCCGTGCAATGCTGAGCCTATTTCACTGGGGCATGCCCCGAGGAATTCTTATCCCGCTTGTCCAACAGATAAAAATGGTCGTATTGATGAAGAGTGCCTCAACTTTTGTTTAGATCGGGCGTAACTATTCCACTGGGGATCTGCCAATCCAATATAAGGTTATTTCAAAAAAGCTCCACCAGTTCAGTGTTAGCGGAGCTTTTTTTGCCTATTCTTGTGAATGACACGTGCTGATAACCAAGAAAAACAGATCATGAGTCGAGAGCAGGCCCTTTTATCAAGGCCATTTCACTTCACTAAAATTGACTTAAGGGGGAGGTATTGTATGACAGAAAAGAGAAGATTCCTCGTTGATGTGGGCATAAAGGACTTACCGTTTCCCATGAGGGTAATCTCCAGGGTCGATCCAGATGGACAGCACACGATTGCAGATATTTCTGTCTCCGCACGTATCATGCGCGAGTTTCAGGCCCGGTGGATTGATAAATTCATCCAGATTATCCATCAACACAAAGACAGGATAGGAACGAAAACACTCAGCGTAAATATCTTGGATTACCTCAAAGGTCTGGAAGCCACCGCAGTGAAGATCGATTTTACCTACCCGTATTTCATTGAAAAATTGACACCCATATCCAGGGAAAAGTGTCTCGTGAGGTATCTCTGCACGTACGCGTCAAAGGCCTTTTCCATGACCGAAAGGGCAAAGATACGCTTTAAAATGGAAATACCCGTTATTACCACCTACCCCGGATCAGATTCCGATAAACCAGGAGGGCTCTTTGGCCAATTAAGCATCGTGGAGGTTGAAGTTGAATCAAGGAGTGACGTGTATCCGGAAGACCTCGTTGAGATGGTGGATAGACACGCATTGATGCCCATTTATTCTTTCTTAACAGAAAAGGACCAAATCTACGTTATCCAGAAGGTTCATTCCGAGGAAAAATCCAGTGTGGTGGTGGCCGACGAGATAAAAAATGAACTATCAAAAAATCCCGATATCGACTGGTACGCGGTTCGCTCTTCCAACTACGGCATGCTTCATTCATACAGTACGATTGTAGGAACCGAAAAGACAATGTGGGTTCCGTCCATCGGATTTGAGAATGAGGTGACATAACCACGGAATCGATTTTGGGCACGGGAGTTTTGAAAAATGCATATTTATAATAAGTTTTTTTAGAATTTATTTGATCAACATTATTGACACGCCGGGGCACGCAGACTTCGGCGGCCAGGTTGAGCGGGCTGCGCTCGCCCTGCTTATCCCCGACCATTTCCAAATGCCCGACCAAATCTGTAAGAGACATCCCCAGATCCCTCACTGCCCAAAAGCAAAAAGGCTCCGCTTTTACTTATCTTGAGTCATGCTCTGATATGATCAACTCAACCTTCCGGTGGCTCAGCGGGAAGTCTCATCCGGATCTCCAATCCTTCAGGCGAATTGACTGCTTTGATGTTTCCACCGTGTCTTTCTATTATCTTTTTAGTAATAGCCAGTCCCAATCCGGATCCGGCGGCATTGGATCGTTCCGCCCGATGGAAGGGGTCGAAAATCCTTGACAGATCCTCTTCCGGCAACTCCTTGAATGAGTTCGTGACACGGATCTTCAGAAAGTCTTGTTCACAATGCATCTTGACGACAACATCTCCTTTTTCCGGCGTAAACTTTGCGGCATTGTCAAGGATGTTTAAAAACGCCGTGCGAAGGGCTTCCTTGTCGCCCTTAAAGGGAAAATGGAACGATAGGTCTGTTTTAAGGTGCAGATCCTTTCTCTCAATAACCGGCTTAAGCCGTTCCAGAAGATCGTTTATAAGATCCAACGGGTTGAGTGTTTCGAACTTTAACGGCAATTCATGGATGTCCAGCTTTGATAATTCAAGGATCCGGCCTATGAGACTATCCAGTTCACTTATGTCTTCCCGGATATCATCCAGGTATCTCAAATATTCCTTAAAGTTCCCCTGTTCTATTTTTTCCCTGAGTAGTTCCTCTGCTATCCGAATCCTGGTAAGTGGTGTCCGCAGTTCATGGGATACGTTGGCGGTAAGCTCTTTGCCGCTGATAATCATCGTCTCAAGTTTATCAGTCATGCGATTAAAGGAACCGGCCAGTTCACCAATCTCATCCTTGCCCTTAATAGTAACCCGGTGGGAAAGATCTCCTCCCGCTATGCGAAGGGCTGATTGTCTGAGTTGTTTGACACGCTTGGTGATATATCTTGAAACAGGAATGATCAACAGGGCAATGATCAGACCGATAATGGCAAGTCCTAAGGCAAAGTAGCCCTCAGGACGTGGTGGTCCCTGTCCGCCAAACAATATGTGGATGCTGCCCTTTTCCCCCTCCGGAAAGGCTATGGGAATAACGGCATAAAAATCAAAATGTCTTCGACTGTACAACGTAAAAGTCCCATAGTCCCTTGATCTACTTTTTTTGAGCTCCTCAACAAACTCCGGGATTCCACCTCGAAAAGACTTCACAGGCAATGTCCCATCTATGTTTTGCAGCCAGACCTTCGCCTCCAGGATTTGCCCGAAATCTAAGATAAAATCTCTTAGCTGTTTATTCCTCGACAAGTCCGTAGTCGATGCCGATCTAATCATGTCTTCAACGACCTTCTTTACAATCAGGACCTTTGCTTTATTATAATGCTCGATCCGATCGCGGAAGTGTCTACCGGGGAAAAGCAGAAAAAGAGCAAAAATAATGATCTCCGTTATAAGGAGTACGGCAAGAAAAGACAAAAAAATCTTTATGTACAGCTTACCTGGTCTCATGGTGTATCCACGAACATGTAACCGGTCCCCCATACGGTCTTGATTCGCATTGGGGAACGGGGATCAGTTTCCACTTTAGCCCTCAATTTACTGACATGAACATCGATGCTCCTGTCAAAGGCCATAAAATCTCTCCCTCGGGCAAGGTTCATGAGCTGATCTCGGCTCAATATAATATTGGGATGCCTCATCAGCACCTCGAGGATCTTATATTCGGTCGAGGAAAGCTCCACCTCTTCGTCTTCGATCAATATGGTTTGCTTGGCCCTGTTCAGTGTCAGACCGCCTGCCTTTAATAACATATCTTCCTTTCTTTCAACTTCATCTCTGTCCTCGGGAACAGCCCTTCTCAATACCGCTTTCATCCTGGCAAGCAACTCCCTTGGATTGAAAGGTTTAGGCAAGTAGTCGTCCGCTCCCAGCTCCAGTCCCACAATACGGTCCGTATCATCTCCCTTGGCGGTAAGCATTATAACGGGTAGTGTATGGTCCATTCTGATCTCTTTCAGTACCTCCAGTCCGTCCTTTCCGGGCAGCATGATGTCCAGTATGATAATATCAGGTGATTCAGTGCGGATGGTTTTCATGACCTCGGAACCGTCTGCAAGGGTAAGGACCCGGTGCCCGTTATCCTCAAGATATTCCTTGAGAAGCTTACGGAGCTTTTCGTCGTCATCTATAAGTAAAACCCTATTTTCCATATATGTCACCTCTTTTTACCTTTTTTTACATTTATTTAACATTTTTTTACAAGCTCAAAAAACATTCTTTACATCTTTGGGTTATCTTACCCCTAACGTTGACAACCAACCATATAACAAAGAAAGGAGAAAAAAAATGAAAACAAAAAAGAAATATTTTATCATCGGTGGGATTGTTCTATTCGCCATACTTCTTACAGGGTTCGGTCTTGTTGCGGCATGGAGTCCTTGTGGGGGTTTTGACAGGGGCTTTCATCCAGGATTTCACAACAAGGATTTTTCGGAATTCATCCTTTGGCGGCTGGATAAAAGGGTGGAGGAACTGGACCTCTCAGAGGCTCAGAAAGGAAAATACGAGGAGATCAAGGGGAAAATAGAGACACAACTAAACGAGGGTATGGATGATAGAAAGAGACTGGTGGAGGAGCTTCAAATCGAAATTAATAAAGAAAATCCCGATGTAAAGGTTCTGGCTGAATCTATTAAGAAACGTATAAAACGTATTTCAGCGTTCATGGAGGGGAATCTGGATCTCTTTGTTGAGTTCTACGAAAATCTCGATGAGGAACGGAAAGATAGGATAATGGCCACTATCCAGGAGAAGATGGAAAGATGCCGGATACAATGATCTCTAAAAAGTTGCATATTTAAACAGAGGGAGGGAGATTATGAGGAGAGTAACAAGAAGAGAGTTTCTTGTTGACGGCTCGACGCTGGTCGGAGGAGCTATCGGAAGTTTAGCCTTGGGGAGCGAACTCTTATCGCCTCAAAATGTTCAGGCGGCAAAGGTGGAATTTCCCGAATCAAGCTGTGGTCCGGAAAAGAAAACAGGCAAAAAAGTTCTGATCGCATATGCCAGCTTTTGCGGAACAACCGGTGGTGTAGCCGAGGCCATCGGGCAGGTCCTGTGCGAGAGAGGTACCAATGTGGACGTGCGTTTGGTGAAAAATGTGAATGACATAACTCCATATCAGGCCGTTATTATAGGCAGCGCCACTCGCAGCTCATCCTGGTGGCCTGAGGCGATAGAGTTTGTTGAGAGAAACAAAGAGGAGTTGAGCCGGAAACCCGTGGCATATTTCCTGACCTGCCTGGCCTTGCACAAGGATACCGAGGCAAGTCGCCGAGTAGCAAGGGGCTATATGGACCCGGTGCTCAAAGCAATGCCTGATGTGAAGCCCGTGGACATGGGGTTTTTCGCAGGCGTGCTGGACTACGGCAAGCTTAATCTGGTGTACCGGATGGTTATGAAATCCAAGATGAAAAAACAGGGGGTACCGGAAGGCGACTTTCGCGACTGGAAGGCAATCCGATCCTGGTCCAAGGGTCTTTGTTCGCCGTTGTTAGGTGTTTAATCAGGAAACGTCCATGGGACTTTAAAAAAATAATCAAGGCGGAGGAAAGGGGCACATTATGAACAATGATGCGACGGCGGAGAGCCACTCACCTCCCAACTCAAATGTCCTATTAGCTCTATACTATCAGTTATTTTTTCCCCACACGCCCTGTTAAACTCCTCAGGACTATTTAACCGGCTGAAATTTATCAAAAAAACAAGCGAAGTTCGCCCCGTGGAATGCGTAGCATATTCCACTGGGGCGTATTTCACTGGGGAGCTGCCCCGTGGAACCTTTATCCCGTCCGTAATGCCGATACAAATGGTCATATCGAGTTAGCATACTTCAATTCACTTAAACCTGATTTAACTATTCCGCTGGGACTCGACCCCTTAGGTCTATCCTTCCTCATGCCGTTTCAAGCCGGCGTTGTCAGGGCATCCCCGATTTTCGCAGGCCTTCAAATATTTGACATGTTAACTGTCTCACCTTATGTTAATAATACCCAAGTGACTTTTCATGCCCATTTGCAAGGCTTATGTTTTACGTGTTCGGGTTCATGTCAGGCGCCTCCGCTTTCCCTTGATCGCGTCGTTTCAGATAATCTATAATTGAGGAGATATATTGGATCCACAGGTTTTCCCGACACCCCAGGGACACAAAGAAGATGCAGACGGAAGTTCGGACCGCCGGCACCTCTGGAAGCGATTCCCCGCGTTTCATTCCTTTCAATATCGGGATTTCCGCTGGTTATGGCTGGGCACAGCCACTTCATTCATGGCGATAACCATGCAACAAATCACCAGAGGTTGGCTTATCCTTCGGCTCACAGACGACTCGCCTTTCGCTCTGTCTCTGGTAATGATGTCCTTTGCCCTGCCCCTCACCTTTGCATCACTGTTGGGAGGTGTGCTGGCAGACCGCGTCGCCCGAAGGCAAATGATCATCATGAGCCAATGCGGAAATGCCGTCATGACGTTTCTCTTGGCCACATTAGACATCACGGGACTGATCCAATTCTGGCATCTCATCGTAATCGGATTCGTCAACGGCACCCTGGCCGCCTTTAACATGCCCAGCAGACAATCGATCGTATCGGATATTGTCCCGGGGAAAGACCTGATGAACGCCATCTCCCTGAGTAGTGCCGGGATGAACCTTAGCCGGGTTGCCGGACCGGCTCTGGCGGGGTTGCTGATCATATATCTCGACACTGCCAGGGTGTTCTATTTGATTGGCTGCGTCTATGCCGCTTCCGCCTTGTTCACGGCCATGATCCGGACAGCGAAGTCACCTGCCGGCAACAACGGCAAAAGTGTTGCCGCCGATATCCTCGATGGGTTTAAATATGCGAAAGGGGATCCCACCCTTCTGGGACTGGTGATTATGTGTCTTGTGCCCGCCCTTTTCGGGTTCCCATACATTGCATTGGTACCGGCATGGGCCAGAGAAGCCTTGAATGCCCAGGCAGACGGGCTGGGCCTGTTGATGATGGCTATGGGAATCGGATCTCTTATCGGTGCCCTGATCCTCGCTTCCATTCGCCAATTGAAAAGGCGGGGAGTCTTTCTCGTGGTCAATGGCTTCGCCTGGGGGCTGTCTGTGGTTATCTTCTCCCGATGCCTCTCCTATAACTCGGCGTTACCTTCCTTGTTTTTGGTGGGGCTCATGAGTGCGGTTTTCATGTCGCTCAACATGACCCTCATGCAGTTATATTCCTCAGACGAAATGCGAGGGCGAATTATGAGCATGGCCATGATGACATTTGGCATCATGCCCCTGAGCGCCGTCCCCTTTGGGGCAATCGCAGAGAGTATCGGCACTGCTGCTTCTCTTGAGATCGGCGGCCTGATTCTCTGTCTTTTTGCCACGGTGTTCTTCTTTGCCTATCCAAAATTCCGCAAAGTCGCCTGACCCGCCTCCATCCGCCAATGCAAGGAGAAAACAACAGGGGCAGGTCTTCATTCTTCACAAGAATGAAAAAGGATGATAATCAGCACGACGGAAACAAAGACCCCAACCCCTTGCTAAATCTTTTATTTCGTATCACCCGGGGGTCTTGCTGACAATTTTGTCAAAAGTGTAGGTTTGACCCCCTTTTGTTCTCCTGACAATTTTGTCAAAAGTGTAGGTTTGACCCCCTTTTGTTCTCCTCACATTTTTCTTGAATCTGTGCTCTCCGACCCCTTGTTCATGCGATCTATGGGGTTCTCCTTGCTTTTTAGTTTGACGTCAGACATACTGTTGCCATTTAGAAATAAGAGGAGACAATTTGTCTGAATCTCAAAATGAAAGAACTACCTGAAAAAATATTCAGTAAGCACGGTGGCCAGCTTCGAATGAGTGAGGCTATCAAGCGCGGAATCACCCACTACATGCTCTATTCGCTCAGAGACAAGGGCATCATCAAGCAGATGAGCAGAGGTATCTATCGGCTGGTGGACTTGCCTCCGATCAGCAATCCCGATCTGGTGACGGTCAGCCTTCGCTTCCCAAACGCCGTAATCTGTCTTGTCTCCGCGCTGGCCTACCATGACATCACGACCCAGATTCCACATGCTGTTTTCGTGGCGGTGTCAAGAGGCTCACGGATACCTTCGCTCGACCATCCCCCCATCCAGGTCCACAGATTTTCGAATGAAGCATACAAATCCGGCATCGAAGAGCATCCGACTGATGGAGTGCCTGTTAAAATCTACAGCCCCGAGAAAACGCTGGCCGACTGCTTCAAGTTCCGCAACAAAATCGGAATGGACGTGATCCTGGAGGCACTGAAACTCTATAAAACACGAAAAAAGTTCAACCTCGGCGAATTGCTCAAATACGCCAGGATCTGCAGGGTCGAAAATGTGATGCAGCCGTACCTGGAGGTCACTGTATGACGTTTCCCAAAAACCTGCCCGCGTCTATCCGGCAACGCCTCCTAAATCGTGCCAGAAATGACCGTAGACCATTCAGCGATTTGCTTCAGTATTATGCCATGGAGCGATTTCTCTATAGGCCCTCCCAATCGGCTTACGTCGAACGATTCATTCTCAACGGCGCTCTGATGTTGAGAGTCTGGCGTTCCCCGGAAGTTCGACCGACCATGGACATTGATATGCTGGGAAGAACGAGCAGAGTGGAGGCCGATATCGCCTTGCAGATCCAAGACATATTGACTGTGGATGTGGAAACCGATGGACTTGCCTTCGATCCTGCTTCTATTAAAACCGACCGGATTACCGAAGACGCGGATTATGAAGGGATCAGAATTCGCTTCCTGGGCGCATTAGGTTCAGCGAGAATCAATATGCAGGTTGACATTGGCTTTGGCGACATCGTTTACCCGGAGTCAGAAAAATCGGACCTTCCGACAATGCTGGATTCCCCGGCACCAAGGTTGCTCTGCTACAGTCGCGAAAGCTCGATAGCGGAGAAGTTTGAAACGATGGTTAAGCTGGGCATGCTGAACAGCCGGATGAAGGATTTCTATGAGATCTGGCTGTTGTCCCGACAGTTCAATTTTAATGGTTCAAGACTGACCGAAGCCATTCGCCTGACTTTTGAACGGCGCGGTACGGAGCTGCCCACGGAAATTGATGCATTCACTGAAACTTTTATCGAGGCCAAGCAGACCCAGTGGGCGGCATTCAGGAAAAGGCTTGGACAGGATCACATTCCGGTTTCGTTCAGAGAAATCGCTGCTTCGGTGGACAACTTCCTATCGCCCATCGTCGAGGTCTTTTCTTCCGGCAAACAAAGTCCAACAACCTGGACAGCACCTGGCCCATGGGCCTAAACCAGAAAACTTCCATCAAAAAACACCCCTCAACCCAAATGTCCTATTATCTCTATATTATCAGCTATTTTTGCTACCCACACACATGAGCATGCAGGCATTATTTCCTTGACAAACCCCAAACCACAGGCATAATCTTCCAACAACTTAAAAAATTGCCTTTCATCGACCTGTAATATATCGAAAATAAGTAAAAATTTAAACACAACAAGCCAAGAATAATAGGCATTTATCCGCCGTTTTTTTGGCGGATTTGTCGGCCATTCTTTTTTGATGATTTATCTGCCTTTGGTGGATGCAACCTATTAAGGCGAGGAGAGAACTTGCTTTTTAATTCCCACATGAGGTTTTCCCAAAAGCTGCGCTAACGCAAGGTTAGTGGAGCTTTTTTTATGGCTGTTTTGGAGAATGAAACGGCGTAGTAACCAAGAAAAAAACATAAGTCAAACAAAAATTCGATACGTTAAGGAACTTATGAATGACTGATATGGTACCAATTGAAAGGGTTGCTAACAAAATTTATGCTATCCGAGATACACGAGTTATGCTTGATAGAGATCTTGCTGAACTCTATGGAGTAGAAACGAGAGCATTGAAGCAAGCAGTAAGACGAAATATAAAACGTTTTCCAGTAGATTTCATGTTTGAGTTAAACGAAGACGAAAACCAGGCTTTAAGGTCACAAAATGTGATCTTAAAGCGAGGCCAGCACTCCAAATACCTTCCTTTTGCCTTCACTGAACAAGGCGTTGCCATGCTTTCCAGTGTTTTGAACAGCGAAAGAGCGATCCAAGTCAATATTCTGATCATGAGAACTTTCAACAGGTTAAGGGAAATGCTTTCCGCACATAAGGATCTTGAGCAAAAGCTAATTGCATTGGAGAAAAAATATGATGAACAGTTCAAGGTTATTTTTGACGCCATTCGTGCCCTGATGGCGCCACCTGAAAAACCAAGGAAAAAGATCGGCTTTGAGGTCAAGGAACCCAAAGCTCGGTATGGTAAGAAATTTGCAAAGAAACAGTGAACATTAATCCCGCCACACACAAGGCGGGTAAACTTTGGGTTCATAATCTTTACCACGTGAAATTCACGATAGTCTTAGCGAAGCGTATTTAACTGAGGTTGAACCCACGACATAAACGAAGAAAAAAGAAACTAAATACCCCATACCAATTCGAGAATGGTCGGAAGATGATCGGCCACGGGAGAAGCTTTTAAAATATGGAGAACATACCCTGAGCAATGCCGAGCTCCTGGCAATTATGATCAGAACAGGGGCGCCGGGAAAAAGCGCGGTCGATATTGGCAGGGAACTGCTCCATAAGTTCAAGTCGCTTCGGGCAATGAGTGGCGTTGATATTTCAGAGTTCAAGAAAATAGTTGGCCTCAAAGATGCCAAAATCGCCCAGATCAAGGCCGCTATTGAACTTGGCAGAAGAATGCTGAGCGAGGAGAAGGCCCTTGAAGGCCCGTTAAAATCGTCCTCTGATGTTGCGCAATTTTTAATGCCCCTCATGGGGAATTTAAAAAAGGAGCGGTTTTTATTGCTTTTACTTGATGGGCGGAATGCGATATCAGAGGTAATGGATATCGAGTATGGTACGGTGGATCAGGCGAATCCCTACATCCGTGATATTATTCAAATGGCAATCCGCTATAATGCCCCCTCGATCATTGTAGCGCACAATCACCCATCCGGTTCGATAACCCCGAGTGACGCTGATAAGAAATTTACCAAAAGCCTCATGATGGCAGCAAGAGCAACCGGCATCAGCTTCTTTGATCACATCATTATCGGAGATAACAGCTACTTCAGCTTTGCAGATGAGGGTCTCATTGGGGAGTATTAAACAGTCGCAATAAGGGAATTATAAATTTCCGAGGCTGAGATAATTATGTTGAAATCACAAACAATGATTAAAACGTTTAGAGAATGCTTGTGGATGCTTGGAAATTTATTTAAGGTACCAAATTGGAACCTTAGAAGTGCTTCAATAGGGGTACTCACAAATTGTGGGCCTTCACCTCGAAAAGCTGGCCCTTAAAAGGATAGTGGGGGGATGCCTTGTTATGAATAGTGATTAAGAGTTAAGCCTGAAGAGCGATTTCACTGATGAATGGCACTTGCTGTTAAGCAAGAAAAACAGAAGATGAGTCAAACGAAGATTTGACCCCTTCACATTCTGGGCGAGTTCGTCTCGACCCAGCAGCTTGCATTTAAGCATTGTGAACCGCCGGGAGGTTTCCTTCAATCTTTTTTACTTATGCATTCAAACACCATACTTAATTACTTGTATTGTATTAAGTATGGTGTCCCCGGAACTCGTGCCCAGGATGATAAAAACTACTCACTTAATCCTTGATTAACGCGATAGTAGGAAGCAGGTGCGTAACAAAAATCTAATAAAGTGTTTTTTTATATTTACAAACGTATTATTTTTTGATATTTTGTCATATATAGTTCGATTATTGAAATTATTACTTATTATTTTGTTAAATTTAATTAGGATTTTGTGATTTAATGAACACAGAGATTATTAAGATTATTGAGGGTGGTCTTAAAAGAGACCGATCTAAGGTAATTAAATTTGCTCGGCTCCTATCTAAAAATTTGGTGGATACTGAATTCAAAACTCTATCAAATAGAATTAACAAATTATTAAACGGCACACATGGGGAAAGTTTTGTAACGGCAAATGGCCTTTCCCCTATACCCGTAGATACTGAAAGCAGGTTAGATGTTGTTGAAGTTACTTATCCAAGTGATGATCGAGATCATTTAATCTTTAATCCTACGAAACACAAGCAAATTCAAAATTTCATAGATGGAATAAAACAGAAAGAGAAAATACTCAAATATGGCGTGGATGTTCAAAACTCTTTATTGCTATACGGCCCTCCAGGCTGTGGAAAAACAAGTGCTGCGATCTACATTGCCAACAAGCTAAAATTGCCGATTGTAACAGCTCGGCTCGATTCAATGGTATCTTCCCTATTAGGCAGCACTGCAAAAAATATAAAAAAGGTTTTCTCATTCGCAAACGATAAACCATGTATCCTTTTTCTGGATGAGTTTGATGCTATTGCCAAAGCCAGGGATGATTCACATGAGCTGGGTGAACTAAAAAGAGTTGTAAATAGCCTTTTACAAAATATCGATACGTTTATTGGGAATAACACACTGATCACTGCTACAAACCATCATGAGTTGCTTGATAGCGCAGTTTGGAGAAGATTTAGTGAAACGATTTATCTTGGATCGCCAAGCGTTGATGAAAGGGCGGAATTGATTATCCTCTATCTCAAGAAATATCCAAACGATTTCATTCATGATACAAAAAAAATTGTATCCTTGGCCGAGCTTTTAAAAGACCTATCTCCATCTGACATAAAAAATCTTTGTTCGACCGCTGTTAAAAATAATTTGGTTAGTGGGAAAGAGTTGCTGATTTATCCTGAATTTCTTTATGAAATATTCTGTTTGCAAGAGGAAAAGGATCTTTCTGAGGGAAATACAGTGAGATATCTTTCTGTAAATGGTGTGACACAGATGGCAATTCATGAAGTATTAGATGTCCCGATAAGAAAGGTCCGTAAGATTCTATCTGATTAAGGGAGGACGTCATGGTTACTGAAGGAAAACATTTACCGATTAGGCTTTTTCAAAAACGTGATATTGACACACGTGAAACAGAAGGTGGTGGTGACTCAGATCCGAGTTGGGTATTGGTGGATGAAAAGCTGTCAACTCATGCTGCACAAATTTCAAGTCAATTCACTCAAGCTTTTTCTGATTATTTAGCTGCAGATGAGTTAGATCTATCTGTTCCTTTACCTGTTAGTGTGAAGTTAAAAGAGGAAGCTACAGCTAAATCTCACCGGGAAAGCATTGAGAAAGTGTTTGCTGACGAAGATAGTAAAATAAGCACTATAGGATTCTCCCCTCGTGATGAGTTGCTTTTTGCTCTTAATACTCAAGAACATATCAAGCAAGTTGGCAATAATCTTGAAAAACCAGAAAAAAATCAAAAAGGTATTTCAGCGATTTCAAAAGTTCAGAAATTCAAACCATTAATTGAAGAAAGGTTAGATTTAGAGGGAAAGCTTAAAATAAAATTGATCCCATACAAAGATATGTCAACAAGGAAATACCTGCAATCGTCCTTTATGCATTTCTGCAACCAGCTTGGCGTTGAAGTCAAAAAATGTAACTATTCTATGAGATCTGAAATCTATAAAATTAGTAACGTTACTGAGGATAGCCTTGATGAAATATGTGAATTTGATGGTGTTCTTTCCGTTGAATCAATGCCAGCATATGAGTTCGGTCCTGAATGGGTTGCCGAAAATAAGGAAGTGGACATCAAACGACCTGATGATGGCAAGGAATATCCAAAGATAGGGATTCTTGACTCAGGCGTTTCAAAGATTGATCATTTATCGCCTTGGATATGCGGTGAGATGTCTTTATACCCAGATGAATTACTTGATAAATCACATGGAACATTCGTAGCGGGTGTTTTATTATATGGGGATGTTTTGGAAGACAGGGAATTAGTAGGGTGTGATAAATGTGAAATTTTTGATGGAGTGATAATTTCAGATAAAAAATATGGGAAAGTTGATGAAGATGAACTTCTTGATAACATAAGAGAAATAGTAAGCAGGAATAAAAATGAAATTAAAATATGGAACCTTTCGTATGGCTCGAAAAAAGAAGCAAGCATCCAGTTTTTCTCTGATTTTGGGATTAGTTTAGATGAAATACAAGACTTAAATGGAATACTGATAATCAAATCTGCAGGAAATTGTCGAAATTTTGAACAGAGGCAACCTTCAAACAGAATATCAGAATCCGCTGATTCTGTGAGATCTATCGTTGTTGGTTCAATTGCGCATATCAAAACCCAAACAGACATTGCACAAATTAATCATATTTCACCTTTCAGTAGAATAGGTCCCGGGCCTCAATACATCATTAAGCCAGAATTGGTCCAATATGGAGGGAATTCAGGCTTGTCTGCAGCAGGCGTTCGTATTGATTCGGGTGTCCTTTCGTTTTCAGCCGAAGGAAATATTGTTTGTAAGTGTGGAACAAGCTTCTCAACGCCAAGAATATCGTCTTTGATGGCAAACTTAAACCATAATCTTATTGGCGATTTTAATGAACTTCTCATTAAAACCCTTACAATACACAGTGCTCGGTATCCACAAGAAATAGAGGAGCCAATAGATGATAAATTAATTCAGTATGGTTTTGGCCTCCCGCCTTTTTTAGGCGATATTTTGCTAAACTCTCCCAATGAGATAACGCTTATTTTAGAGGACTATCTACCCAAAGGCCAATTTATTGAGATTCTAGATTTTCCATTTCCTGAAAATTTGGTGGATAATGATGGTTTTTATGATGCAGAAATCATCGTGACGCTTTTAACCCAACAATTATTAGATGATTCTCAAGGAAAAGAATACTGTCAGTCTGCCCTTGAGGTTGCATTTGGGACTTATGATTCTACCACTCCACGAGACATGAGCAAGTCCACAATAAAAAATCCAATTGGCAGAACCAATCCAGCTAACATCCTCAGAAAAAATTTATACTCTAAAAGAAAACTCAGGGGTACAGGTCGAGCGTTTGAACCAATACTTATTCAAAATGGCAAATATCATCCAGTTAAAAAATTTCATTGCAATCTATCCCAGATGACTGAAGCCAATAAACGGGATCATTTAACTGCTCCCAAAAAATGGTTTCTCAAGTTAAGGGGTTTTTATCGTTACGAGGCAGAAAGGGTTTCCGAAGAGAACGGGAGAGATTTATCGCAAAACTTTTGCTTGGCAATAACAATCAAGGATCGCTCTGGCCAACATGACGATGTATATAATCAGGTTGCCCAATCATTAGACCAAAGAAATTTCGTTCATGAACGGATTGAATTACGAACTGAAATTAGGGTTCAGCATTAATTGATATTATCCTACTCAGATTACTAAAGTGTACCTTCAAGAGCAGCTTTCAGTATCGCGTTTTCAGTGTTTATTATGTTTTCTATTGAACCTAGGGGAAACGAAGGACAGCGCCCTTTTTATTAAGAAACGAGATTATACAGACGCGAGTGCTCTCACGCGTCATGTCAAGGCCGGAGATGTAACCTGGAATATCTAGGCGATAAAAGATAGATCAAAAGAACTTTCTGACCATGCTCTTGATATTTGGAAATGGAACGATGAAGAATAAGAACATAACGACGGCATTAAGGAGCGACGGCAAAAAGCCGCCGCACCTTATGCCGGACGAACCCCGCAGTAAGAAATAAAGTTAGGCGCAATCAGGTGTGTAATTTACGGCGTGAAAGCATGAGAAACTCAACCTATAATCTTTATCTCAAAAATATCTATTAAAAACAATAAGAAAAATATTACTACTATCCTTGAAGCCTTA
>Ga0307990_1000192_pt1 | contig 59352 bp, 57 predicted proteins | sample EllFjometagen129_FD_203168 | JGI IMG/M metagenome (GOLD analysis project Ga0307990, IMG submission 203168) | Marine microbial communities from Ellis Fjord, Antarctic Ocean - #129 | ecosystem: Environmental > Aquatic > Marine > Unclassified | place: Southern Ocean | collected 2014-10-08
ATGATCCGCCGGAGCGCGGGTGGAAAAGAGGAGACCATTTTTCATGATCACCAAAACTCAAAAAGGACAGGGCGGGACGATGAAAACAATGCCTGACAGGAAGGGGCACTTCGGTGCTTTCGGGGGGCGCTACGCGGCCGAGACGCTGATGCCCGCCCTCCTGGAGTTGGAGGAGGCCTACCGCGACGCGAAGAGGGACCCGGCGTTCCGAAGGGAACTTGCCGCCTACCTCCGTGAATACTCGGGGCGGGAGACGCCCCTCTATCTCGCGAAGGGGCTGACGGAAAGGATAGGGGGCGCAAAGATCTACCTGAAGCGCGAAGACCTCAACCACACGGGGGCCCACAAGATCAACAACACCCTGGGGCAGGCGCTCCTCGCGCGGAGGATGGGGAAAACGAGAATCATGGCGGAGACGGGAGCCGGCCAGCACGGCGTGGCGACCGCCACCGTGGCGGCCCTCTTCGGTATGGAGTGCCGCGTCTTCATGGGGGAGGAGGATATCCGTCGGCAGGCCCCCAATGTCCTGCGGATGAAGATCCTCGGCGCGGAGGTTATTCCCGTTTCGTCCGGGACCGGCACACTCAAGGACGCCATGAACGAGGCGATGCGCCAGTGGGTCTCGCGTGTAAAGGACACCTTTTACGTCATTGGCAGCACGGCGGGCCCCCACCCCTATCCGATGATGGTACGCGACTTCCAGACCGTGATCGGCAGGGAGACGAAGCGGCAGATCCTGAAACGGGAGGGGAGACTTCCCGATATCCTGATCGCCTGTGTGGGAGGCGGGAGCAACGCCATGGGCCTCTTCTGGCCCTTCCGGAATGATCCGACCGTCGAGCTCATCGGCGTGGAGGCCGCGGGGTTCGGGATCGCGACGGGGAAACACGCGGCGAGCATATCGGCGGGGAGGCTCGGTGTCCTCCACGGGAACAAGACCTATCTCCTCCAGGACGACGGCGGCCAGGTATGCGATGCCTCCTCCATCGCGGCCGGTCTCGACTATCCCGGCGTCGGCCCAGAGCACAGCCACTTTCACGAGACGGGGAGGGCCCGTTACGTGACGATCGACGACGATCAAGCCGTCGATGCCTTCATGTTCCTGTCGCGGTGCGAGGGGATTATCCCCGCCATGGAGAGCGCGCACGCCATCGCCTACACGATGAAACTTGCCCCCACGCTGGACCGGAAAAAAGTCATCATCGTCAACCTGTCGGGGAGGGGTGACAAGGACCTCGGCATTATCGAAGAGAGAGGGGAGGGTGATCTGGCGTGAGCAGGATTGAAGAGAGATTCAGGACGTTAAGGGAAGAGGGGTCAAAGGCCCTGATCGCCTATCTGACGGCGGGAGATCCGAATCTGGCGACGACTAGAGAGATCATACTGGGGCTGGATAGCGCGGGTGTCGACATCCTCGAGATCGGGGTTCCCTTCTCCGATCCGACGGCCGACGGTCCCATCATCCAGGCCGCCTCCCACCGGGCCCTCGAGAGCGGGACGACCCTCTCCGGCATATTGGAGATGATCGAGGCGATAAGAAAAGTCAGCGAGATACCGATTGTCCTCTTCGGCTATTACAACCCGATCCTCAGCTACGGGAACGAACCCTTCGCCAAGAGGGCGCGGGCGGTTGGCGTTGACGGGATACTGGTCGTCGACCTCCCCCCGGAGGAGGCCGGGGAACTGCGAAGGTACACGAACCGGGCGGGGATCGACTTCATCTCCCTCATCGCGCCGACGAGCACCGACGAGAGAATACGGAAGATCGCGCGGGAGGCTGGGGGATTCCTCTACTATATCTCCATCACCGGTGTCACCGGGACTCTGAAACCACGAGCCGCCGATATCAAGAGGGATGTGGAACGGATACGGGCCGTGACCGGGCTCCCGGTCGCTGTTGGGTTCGGGATATCGACATCCGAGCAGGCCCGCGAGATCGCGCCCCATACCGACGGGATCGTCATCGGGAGCGCCTTCGTCCGTCTGATTGAGGAGAACAGTGGCGCAAATAACATGGTGAATATCGTTGCCGGTTATGCTAGAGATATCAAAGAGGCCATTTCAGACAGACGGCCGGCCACGTAAAAAACAAATAGGATGTCATTTCGACCGCAGGAAGAAATCTTGTATTTTTACCCCGATTTGCCGGGTTTGTATTGTTAAGATTTCTCATCCCAATAAAGCGGGATTCGAAATGACAAGTTTTTTACTGTCGCATAAGACGTATACGAAACGAGAACAACCATGGACGCATTCGAGATAGGGATCATCGGCGGCACCGGCGGTATCGGGAGGTGGTTCGCCGACTTCTTCAGGGGGGAGGGGTACACCGTCCATGTGTCGGGGAGAACGACCGGCATGGGTCTGGATGAGATGGCCCGGACCTGCCGGGTCGTCATCGTCAGCGTGCCGATCAATGCCACCGCTAAGGTCATCGAAGAGGTGGCCCCGAAGATGAAGGAGGGGTCCCTCCTGATGGACTTTACCTCCCTGAAGGAGGAGCCGGTCAGGGCGATGCTCGCCTCTTCCCGCTCGGAGGTTCTGGGGTGCCACCCCCTCTTCGGCCCGGATGTCCCGTCGATCGAGGGGCAAAATATAGCGATGTGCCCGGCCAGGATAGATAAATGGTCGGGCTGGCCGGACGAACTCTTCCGTAAGAGAGGGGCCAATGTCTTCGATGTGGCACTCAGGAGACACGACGAGATGATGTCTATTGTCCAGGGCCTGAACCACTTGGACACCATCACGATGGGTCTTGCCCTGAAAGAAACCGGCGTCGACCTTGCCGAACTGAAGCGTTTCTCCACCCCCTTCTTCGATACGAAACTGGCCATCATCGAAAAGACCTGCACCAACAACACCCGGCTCTACGCGGATATCATCACCGGTAACCCGGACATCCTCAAAATCATCGCGATCTATGAACAGAGTCTCTCCCGCCTGAAGGAATTGGTCGAAAAGGATGATCCCGAAGCCCTGGCGGAGCTCATTCGGGGCAGTTTTAAATAGGGTGAGGTTGTGCGGTGTTTGGTTTGTATAAAGAATTCCTTTTGGAAAAATTTGATTATTTTCACTATGTATTAAGGAAAGACAATGTCCAATCATGTAAAAAGTGTAACTTTGCTGCAAGAAAAATTTCCCACAGACGAACATTATCCCTTTACATTGCCAATCTTTAATCAAACGAAATGTCTGCCCTTTGATGTGCCTGTAACTCTCTTCGTCGGCGAAAATGGTACTGGTAAATCTACATTACTGGAGGCCCTGGCGCACGCATGTGGTATTTACATCTGGAGCGAGTCAGGGGGTGCACGTTATCAAGTTAATAGGTATGAAAAACAATTGTACAAGTGCCTTCGCATCGATTGGGCAAACGGGCATGTCCCCGGGGCATTCTTTGGATCGGAGATATTCAAGGATTTTGCGAATATTGTAGAGGAATGGGCGGTGTCAGACCCGGGTCAGTTGAAGTACTTTGGCGGCAAGTCGCTCGTAACACAGTCGCATGGTCAATCCATGATGTCCTATTTTCGTGCGCGGTATAAGATAAGGGGTCTTTACCTGCTTGATGAGCCGGAGACGGCACTATCACCACGAAGTCAACTGGAGTTGCTTGATATTATTGGAGAGAATAGCCAGGCTGGACATGCCCAGTTTATTATTGCTACGCACTCCCCGATTCTTCTCGCCTGTGCTGGAGCCACAATCTACAGTTTTGATTATGTGCCGGTGCAACCTGTTAAATACGAAGAGACTGAGCATTATCAGGTATACAAGCGTTTCCTGGCTGATCGATAAAAGTATGTATAATGGTTATGAATTAATTCCTGGCATATAATTCTAGTAATTCTGGGAAGGCAAAGAACCAACAGTTCTTCACATCACTGAAGAAACAGGCACAAGCGATAGTCGATCGTTTGCAGAGGAATTGAAGGAAGTTACAAAAATAATAATAGCAACTATTTTTTCAAACCGTAGCAACTGACTCTAACCAGTTTTGGAAGGGGGGTGCCCATGACTACAAAAGGGTATATACGGTATAGAAGTGACTATAAGTATCAGTTGGCTGAGGGGTACGAGATCAGTGTTGCAATCAGGCCGAAATCTAATATTGAAACAGATTTTATTGATTTGGATACCGACGGAAATCTGACGGTTAAAAATGGCTATGCGTGGGATGGCCCCTCTGGCCCGGTAAAGGATACAGATCAGAATATGCGCGCGTCACTGGTTCATGATGCTCTCTATCAGCTCATGAGGAATGGTAAGCTCAAACCAAGAACCCACAGAAAGGCGGCGGACCAGGAATTTAAGGATATATGCAAGGCTGACGGTGTTTCCAGCTTTCGGGCATCAGTGTATTACAAGGCATTGCGAAAATTCGGAAAGCCTGCCGCCAGTCCACAGAACAAGAAAATAGTAGTCCGTGCCCCTTTGAGTTAGGGCTTGTTGCACAAGACATATAAAGAGAAAATGGAGTTGCGGGCGTTACCTGTTTTTGACCCCTTCTTGTGATTGCTTACCATCCGAGCTCGGATAATTTTCATCCATATTCTTTGACAGGCGTACAGGAGTGTGATAGAAGCGCCAGTCTGTTGGGTCGTCGCATAGACATCTTCTGTACATGCATACGTTTCATTATGGTACATTCGAATAATGCGATTATGGCGTTTTTTTAAGGGAGACGCGTTGGTTGCGTGATGGTGTGCCGTCTGCTGGTTGAACACAAGACAATAATCTGACAACTGCCGATACGACCCCGATTTTCAGGGAGCGATTGTGGTGCCAGGTTGCCCCTACAATCGAGGGATCGGTGGAATATACCCTGGCTGCAGTCAATTGGAACTCTGAGGACTGGTGGAAAGCTGCTTTCTGTCTGTATCGCACAGCGGCGAGCCCTTTCCGGGTATGATTTTCATGTATTTCATACACCCATGAGCGCATGCTCGGTTTGAAGAGATATGTTGCGAAACGGTTACAATTGAATATTACAATATGTGGAGGGAAGTAATGAAAGACTGTTCAAAAATCAAATTTTTCAGTGGCGGGCTGAAAGGCGCGGAAACTGCTTTCGGCGAGAATGCGGAGAAGTGGGGAATCAGTGAAATCACCTTTTCGTTCCCGGGGCATAATCTCACCCGTGAAAAGAACGTTACGATCTTACGGGATGAGGAATTGAAATTGGGTGATGTCAGCATGGAGATTGTTTCCAAACGCATGGGGAGACGGTATACTCATGCCGACGCAATCAGAAAAGTAATCCAGGTTATTTTCCAGATGGTGAATAGAGGGTTCCAGGTTATAGCGGTGGGAATAATCATGGAAGACGGAACCGTTAAAGGCGGGACGGGCTGGGCTGTTGAACTGGCAAAATTCTTTAACCGGCCGTTGAACGTTTTCGATCAGAAAACCGCTGACTGGTATACGTGGAAGGACAGTGTCTGGGAAAAGGACACGCCCGTCATCAGTTATGATTCGTTCTGCGGGACGGGGACTCGAAACCTGACCGAAGAAGGCCGCAAAGCAATTAGTGAACTTTTTGAGCGATCTTTCCGTTAGATTGCAACAGCCCGGTGCCATGGGGGGGGGAAGCGGATCCCATCGCTGATACGGTTGCCATAAAACTCAAAAGAGTATACAAGCGCTCCATGTCTCTCATTAGTCTACAGAATATCACACTCAGTTTCGGCGGTCCGCCCATACTGCAAGAGGTCAACCTTGAGATTGCAGCAAGGGAACGGGTCTGTCTGATCGGCCGCAATGGCGAAGGCAAATCTTCTCTCATGAAATTGATTGCCGGAAACCTTGAAGCGGATAGCGGCACTATTATTCGACAGAGGGGACTCCGTGTCGCGCATATCGCCCAGGATGTGGCACTGGACCTGAAGGGCTCGGTATTTGAGGTTGTTGCCAGCGGACTTGGCGCGTTACAGAAACTACTTAGGCACTACCATGACATTTCGGTGCGCTTAAGTTCCGGCGGAGACGAACAGCTGCTGGAAGAGATGGAAACGGTGCAGCATCAGCTGGAGACCGCGGGCGGCTGGCAGGCTAAGCAGCGTGTGGAAACCGTTATCTCCCGTCTTCAGTTGAATGCGGATGTGACGTATTCAGAACTTTCCGGAGGCATGAAAAGAAGGGTTTTGCTGGCCTCGGCATTGGTGAGCGATCCGGATCTTTTACTGCTCGATGAGCCTACCAACCATCTTGATATCGATGCCATAACCTGGCTGGAAGAGTTTTTGCTGAACACGAAGATAGCCCTTTTGTTTGTCACCCATGACCGAATGCTTGTCAGAAAACTCGCGACCCGTATCGTTAATCTCGACAGGGGGGTCCTTACAAGCTGGCCCGGCAATTATGATACGTATCTGAGACGAAAAGTAGAAGCTCTCGCGGCTGAAGCATCACAGCAGAATCGTTTCGACAAAAAACTTGCCCAGGAGGAGATATGGATACGCCAGGGGATCAAGGCCAGACGTACCAGAAATGAGGGAAGGGTTCGAGATCTTGTCGAAATGCGTAGAGAACGCGGGGCCAGGAAAGAACTTGTTGGCCGTGCCTGTATGCAGATCCAGGATGCAGTTCCATCAGGGAAACTCGCCGCACAGCTAAAAGGGGTCACATTCGGCTATGATGACAACATCATTATCCGGAACCTTTCCACTACCATCCTACGTGGCGACAGGGTAGGTATTATCGGGCCGAATGGCTCCGGGAAGACCACCCTTCTTCGTCTGCTTCTTGGCGATCTTACACCGCAACAGGGCACCGTCAGGCTCGGCACTAATCTTGAGGCCGCCTATTTTGACCAGCATCGGGCCGTGCTTGATGAAGATGACACGGTCATCAAGAATGTCGGAGAAGGCAAGGACACGCTGACTATTAACGGGAGACCGAAACATATCATCGGCTACCTGCAGGATTTTCTCTTCACCCCGGATCGGGCACGTTCGCCGGTCGGAACACTTTCCGGCGGCGAGCGAAATCGGTTGCTCCTGGCCAAGCTTTTTACAAGGCCTGCCAATATCCTGGTGCTGGACGAACCGACAAACGACCTGGACGTCGAGACACTGGAGCTCCTGGAGGAGCTTCTTTTTGATTACAAGGGCACGGTTCTTCTCGTCAGCCACGAGCGCGCATTTCTCAATAACGTCGTCACCTCCACCCTTGTCTTTGAGAAGGACGGCAGGGTGCAGGAATATGCCGGAGGCTATGATGACTGGCTTATACAGCGACCGGCAGAGACAGCGGAGACAATGCCTGCGCCTGAAAAGAAGATAAAAAAGAAGCCAAGGCCTGCGGGGCCGAGGAAGCTCACCTTCAAGGAGGCACGCGAACTTGAAGGCCTGCCGCAGAAGATCGAGGCCATGGAGGTCGAACAGCAGGAACTGTATGATTCCATGGCGGATTCCTCATTTTACCAGCAGGGAGGCGCGCTCATCAGTCAGGCCAAGGCAAGAATCGAAGAGCTGGAACAATCTCTTCCCATAGCATATCAGCGGTGGGAGGAACTGGAGGCTCTCAAGCCGAATGGCACATAATTGTTGTTTGATAGGAGCGTGGCGGGAAAGCGATTTTGGACGCCGGCTTATCGCTTGCCGATGTGGAGGATACCTTTTGTAATGTTACAGAGGTGATCGTTCAACCTTCCGATATCGGTAAGGATGTCGGAATAGAGGAGGCCGGCATCGCTGACGCAGAGCCCCCCCCCGAGTCGGGTTATGTGATTCAATTTATACTGATTGATCAGCTCAACGATTTCCCGTTCGATCTGTAATGTAATGTTCGCGGCCGTGGAATCATCTTCCTCCAGGGCTTTTTTTGTATGCCGCATCATGATGTTTGTTTTATCAAACAATTTTTCGAGTTCCATCTTGGCCGGTTCGGAAAAATTCAGATCGTACTCGTAGGCCCTCTGGGCAAGTTTGACGATGCCTTCGCAATAATCACCCACTTTTTCGATGTCATTGACGCTGTGAAGAATTGCCGGGACCAGCCTTCGCTGTTTCTCCATGAGCTCCTGCTGAGTAATTTCTATCAGGTATTCCGTAATGTTTTTCTGCATCTCATCGACGGATTCTTCATCCATGGTAATCTCATTTTTGAGTTTGTGATTGTATGCCATGGTGCACTGTCTGGCCTTTTCCAGCATCTCCTGGCAGATACTCAGCATGGTGGAGAGTTCCTTGATAACGGCCTTGATTGCCATATGGGGTGTGCCAAACAGGTTTTTATCGAGGTGTTTTGATTCTTTTTTCTCGTAGTCTTTTCCCGGGACCAGCTTGTTGAGCGCCATAACGAAAAGCGGTACGAAGGGAAGCAGAATTATCGTATTGATAACGTTAAAAATCGTGTGTGTATTGGCGATCTGCCGTGCGATATCACCTGAGATTAAGGGTACGTACTGGAGGTAGAGGGGGACAAGGGGAATAACAATCAGCGTGCCGACGATATTAAAGAGGGTATGGCCGAGGGCCAGTCGCTTGCTTGAGAGGTTGCCGCCGATGCTGGCAATAATAGCGGTGATACAGGTGCCGATGTTGTCTCCCAACACCAGGTAAATGGAAGATGGTAGATCGAGCAGTCCGACGGAGGCGAAGGCGATCACTATCCCGATGGTGGTACTGCTGCTCTGCAGGAGAACGGTAACGACTGTTCCTATCACGATTCCGAGGAATGGCTGTTGCCCGAATGTAACGAAGAGACTCGTTATGGCCTCATTCCCCGCCAGGGGCTTGACGGCGGAACTCATCGTCGCAAGGCCCAGAAACAAGATGCCGAACCCCAGTATCGCCAGGCCTTTGTTCTTATTTTTATTCTTCTTTGCGAACAGATAGATCAGTGAACCGATAAAGACGAAAAAATATGCCGACTTGGTTAACTTAAAGGCGATCAACTGGGCCGTGATCGTTGTCCCGATATTGGCTCCGAATATGACGGGAAGGGCCGCCGTCAGGGTAATGAGCCCCGCGTTTAAGAACCCGATGAGCAAAACGGAGGTGGCGCTTGAACTTTGTATGACCGAGGTAACAACGACACCCAGAAGGGCGGATTTGACTCTATTGGATGTAATTTTTTCAAGAAGATTTTTCAGCAGACCCAGCGAAAGTTTTTTCAGGGAATCACTGAGGATGTGCATCCCGAAAAGAAACAGCCCCAACCCACCGATAATCCCTAAGACAACATTAAAATCCATCCGGTTACCCTTTCGGACATAGTCATCATAACCACCGAAAGTATTCGCTTACCCTCAGTATGATATAAGAGAATTAACAATTTGTCACTTTTAATCTGGGACGGGTTATATTCCCCGCCCTTTGGGGCGTTCATTGCTTTTGAAGATACCCCGCTGCTTGCGGCGGGGTAGTTCATTACATCAACCCTTTATCCCATCAAAGGTGATGAACGTCATCACAAGGCCTATCGCTGGAATTGTGGGCGTGATAGGCGATTGAAAAAATTTTGGGATGATAAAGCAACACAGTAAAAATTTGTAATTGTCAGAGAATACGTGATATCGAGTGAATCAGACCATCAATGCGGTTCCCCGTTATCAAGAGCGGGTTGGCGTACTTGACGCGCGACATTACGTGACAGCCGGACCAGATCCGGGGTAATAGAGAGGATTTTCGTTTGCTGCACATCTTTGTAGATGCTGATGCGTGCCCGGTCAAACAGGAGGTATACCGCGTCGCAGGACGATATCGCCTTGATGTCACACTGGTGGCCAACTCCCGGATGCGGGTTCCGAATGAGCGGTGGATTACGCTCGAAGTCGTAGAGAACGGATTCGACGCGGCCGATGACTGGATTGTTGAATACGTGCAACCTGACGACATCGTGGTCACCGCCGACATCCCCCTCGCGAGCCGCTGCCTGAAGAAAGGCGCGTATGCGATTGGTACAACCGGAAAGCCGTTCACGGAAGACAGCATCGGTCAGGTCGTCGCGATCCGAGACCTGTTGTCAGGGCTTCGTGAGGCGGGAGAGATAACGGGCGGGCCGCCGCCGCTGCAGAAGCGTGACCGATCACGTTTTCTTCAACAACTCGACGACATGATTCAATCAATCCGTCGCAGGCAACCGACTCATTCCACCTGATAAGGCTCATGCAGCCGAAGCAAAAAGCCGAGCGGCCGGAACAGTGCCCAGTTGCTGTGTGAGGGCAGGGTTTATCCGCGGGTTGCCGTGTGCCTCAGCAGATGATCTGCCAGGGTGATGGCGGTCATGGCCTCGCAGACGGGGATGATGCGCGGTATGACGCAGACGTCATGTCTCCCTTTAACCTGAATGCTTGACGGTTTTCCGTAGATGTCGATGGTCTGCTGCTCTTTTCCGATGGAGGCGATCGGTTTACAGGCCACCCTGATGATGATCTCGTCGCCGTTGGTGATCCCGGCCAGTATCCCCCCGGCGTTGTTTGTCGTGAATCCTCCCGGCGTTATTGGGTCGTTGCACGCGGAGCCGGACATTTGCGCCGCATCGAAACCGGCGCCGATCTCCACCCCCTTCACCGTCCCGATGCTCATCAGGGCCTTGGCCAGGTCGGCATCGATTTTGTCGAACACGGGCTCTCCCAGGCCAGGGGGACAGCCTCTTACGAGGATCTCCACAATTCCTCCGAGGGAATCGCCCGCCGTGCGCGCCTCTTCGATCCGGGCCTCCATCTTCCGGGCCGCTTCGCTGTCGGGGCACAGAAGGCCGTTACGGGCCATCTGGGCTGTTGCCGTGCCTTCCGCGGTAACGCCGCCCAATTCCCTGGTGCAGGCGATGACCTCGATTCCGGCGCGGTCCAGTATCTTGCGGGCGACCGCCCCCGCGGCCACGCGCGCCGCGGTCTCCCGGCCGGAAGCACGACCGCCGCCACGATAATCGCGGATTCCGTATTTTTTCTGATATGCGATATCACCGTGTCCCGGCCTGAAGAGATCGCTGATCTCATCATAATCACCACTCGCCGCGTCTTTATTATATATGATCAGAGAGATGGGTGTCCCGGTGGTTTTTCCTTCGAAGGTGCCGGAAAGGATCTCCACCCGGTCTTCTTCGCGGCGCGGTGAGCTTCCCCCCCCGCGCCCCGGTCTCCTCCGGTCCAGTTCTTCCTGTATGTCCACCTCGGCGAGGACAATGTTCGGCGGACAGCCATCGACTACCGCTCCAATAGCCTTCCCATGTGATTCCCCCCAGGTCGTTACCCTGAAGAGTGTTCCAATGGTATTTCCTGACATGGCTACTCCTTTTTTAAGAAATCACAGATAGTATCCACTACCGAGTCAATGCCTTTTTGCGAGGTATCGATCGTTAAATCGGCCAGCTGGCGGTACGCGGGCTCTCTTCTTTTTATTGTCGGGGCTGTCTCCGCCTCAAGATCGCTGTCGGAGAGAGGAGGGCGCTGGTCGATACTCTTCCGGTCCGCCAGCATCCGTTTCACGATTATCTTCACGTCGGCGGAGAGCCAGACAAAGAGGCCGTTGCCCCTCAGTGCCTCCCTGCTCTCGGGGTCTTCAAATGCCCCTCCTCCGGGGGCGATGATGCAGCCCTCCATTGATGAGAGCCGCCCGATTACATCCCTTTCCTTCCGGCGGAACAATGCCCATCCCCCTTCCCGTACAATCTCGCCTACCGAAATCCCCGCCTCGCGGGTGATCAGATCGTCGGTGTCGATGAAGGGCAGATCGATCCTCTCGGAGAGTTTCTTTCCGACGGAGGTCTTTCCCGTGCAGCGGTATCCGATAAGAATGATATTCTTCATGGGTAGAGCCGCTCCAGTTCTTCCCAGAATCCCGGGAATGATTTACCAACACACTCCTCGTTCTTGATCTCCATTTCCTCCACCACGAGTCCGGCCACGGCGAAGCTCATCGCGATGCGGTGGTCGTCGTACGTTTCGATTCGCGCGCCGTGAGGGGTTCCCCCGTTAATAACAAGGCCGTCTTCCCGCTCTTCGGCATCGATGCCGGTTCGATTCAGTTCATTGACGAGGGCCGCTATCCGGTCGCTCTCCTTGAGGCGCAGGTGAGAGACGTTGCTGATTACCGTTCGCCCGGGTCTGAAGGCCGACAGAACGGCGAGCGTTGGGACCATGTCGGGCATGTGGGCCATATCGAACCGGCAGCCGCCGGTATGCAGGGTATTCCCCGTGACCTCCACCCAGTTCGGGCCCTTCAGAACGTGGCAGCCCACCTGTTCCATGATCTTCAAGAGACCGAAATCTCCCTGAGGGGTATCGGGATTGATATTCAGGACCCGTACCCTTCCCCCGCAGAGGGCCGCTGCCAGAAAAAAGTAGGAGGCGCTCGATACGTCGCTTTCGATCGGAGACTCTCGCCCCGCGTATCTCTGCGGGGCCTGAACGATGTATTCATTGCTCGTACCCTTTATCACGTTCACGCCGAAGTGACGCATAACACCCGTAGTCATATCGATGTAGGGCAGGGAAGCGATCGACCCCCGCAATTCTACGGCCACATTCTCTCTCGCGCAGGGGGCGCTGATCAGCAGGGAGGAGATATACTGGCTGCTGTGCGCATCGGTAAAAACCGCTCTGCCGCCCTGGAGACCTCCGCCCTGAATGACGACGGGCGGGCAGCCGTTGCCCTCTGTGCTGTGGCAGATGACCCCCAGCCCCTGGAGGGCGTCGAGAAGGGGTTGCAACGGTCGCTGCCTGAGTCGCTCGGTTCCATCCAGGGTGATCTCACCCGTGCAAAGAGAGGCCAGTGACGTGAGAAATCTCAGGGCGGTGCCGTTGTTTCCCAGGAAGAGTTTCTTGCCGGGATTCTGTATGACTCCACCCATACCGGTGACAGTGATGTCGGTACCGGTGACCAGAATGTCGGCACCGAGGGAGCGGAGGGCCTCGATAAAGTGATTTGTATCATCGGATATCAGTGTATTGCGCAAGAGGGATTTACCCTCGGCGAGAGAGGCGATGATGAGGGCTCTTTGTGTGTAGCTCTTAGAGCCGGGCACTCTGACCGTCGCGTCAAGCTTTTTCAGCGTCCTAATCCGTTTCATTTTTCAGTCTTTCCAGTACGATTCTTTTCATAACATCCGTGGGGGGCTGCAGGCCGGTCCATATCCGTATCTGTTGCGCTCCCTGGTGGACAAACATTGTGACGCCAGAGATGATTCGCCGCCCCGCCTTGGCCGCATCTTTTAGGAGCCTTGTTTCCAGGGGATTGTAGATCGTGTCCATGACCCATTCGAAATGTTTGAGCGTGTCCGGGCTCACGAGCGATGCATCCGTATTCGGGAACATCCCCACCGGTGTTGTGTTGATCAGACAGTCCCCCGTTATTCCCTGTATCTGATCAAGGGGATAAAAGTCGCACCCGAACTCCTTCGCGACCTGCCCGCCTCTTTTTGCCGTCCGGTTTACGATGACGGGGACCCCTCCTTCATTGAGGATGCTGACGACGGCGGCCCTCGCGGCCCCTCCCGCTCCCAGGACGACGAACCGTTTCCCCTTGATCTCCAGTGCCTCGCTCAGGGCACGAACCAGGCCGATCCCGTCGGTGTTGTCCCCTCGTAGCCTACCGTCCGCGCGTGTGACGGTGTTCACCGCCCCGATCCGTGCGGCGCTGTCGCTGATTTCGTCGAGGTACGGCATGATCCCTGTCTTGTGGGGGATCGTGATGCTCGCCCCCCTGATATCCATGGCCTCCATCCTCTCGGGTATTTCCCGGGGATTTTCCACGCGCAGCGCACGATAGGAGGCATCGACATGCATCTCCCTGAATGCCGCTTTGTGCATCAGGGGTGAGAGGCTCTGCGCCACCGGGTTGCCGAAGAGGGCAAATATCCGCGAATCGATTTTCATGTCCCCAGCATCCTGAATATCTCCTCCATCTCCGAGGCGGTGAACTGCCCCGGAGCGGACTCCTGCCCCTCCTGGAGGGAGGCAAAACTCAGATACGAACCGAAGAGAGGCGCCATGACCCGGCTTGCCTTCCCCTGTTCTCCCATGCAGTGGGCGATGATAGGGTGCCCGCCCCTTCGCGCCCATCCGACCAGCTTCAGTATCCTTATATTGTCTTCCATCGAGTTGGCGAAGGTGGCGACCTTGACGATATCGGCGCCCCTCGCGATACATCGATTGCATATCCCCTGGAGCGTTCGGTACGAAGGAGTTCGGTTGAAGTCATGGTGGGAGACGATCAGTTTCGTTTGGCCTCCTCTTTTTTGTATCTCTTCCAGCAGCCCTCCGGCGAGGATTGTATGGGTGTCAAGCTCCATGTCGACGAGATCGGCCTCCAGCCGGACGGCCTCGCGCAGCAGGGCGATCCGTTCCCGCTCGCCCCCCGCGAACCCGCCCCCTTCCTCTCTCCTGCGCACGGTCATGATGACCGGTCCCTTCTTCGCAAAGAGCAGTCTCTCGATGTCCACCTCCTCGATCAGGTCGACCCGCAGTTCCACGAGATCGGCCAGAAGGAAAGATGCGTCCATTCGTTCCAGCGCCTCTTCATTCGTTTTCGCGACAATCGGGGTACAGATCATGGCTCCGGGTCTCCCATCGGGTACGAGCCCAGTATCTTGATAAAGGTGGCGTGCCTTCCGAGATCCTCCAGGCATTCCAGTATCTTATCTTCCTTCACGTGCCCGTCGAAATCGACGAAGAAGAGGTACTCCCACATGCTCCCCTTGATGGGGTAGGATTCAATCTTCATAAGATTGATCTCCTTCCGGGCGAAGGGCTGTAGCGAACTGTACAAGGCCCCTGGCATGTGACGGGTCCCCATCAGGATGGAAGTCTTGTCTCTCCCGGTCGGCCCGTTCTCACCCCTCCCGATTACGAGGAACCGGGTGATGTTTGATGGATTGTCCTCGATTCCCTCCGATATGACGGTGAGCCCGTACAGGGTCGCGGCGCTGCTGCTGCTGATGGCGGCCCCATCGCCATCCTCCATAACCCGTTGGGCGGCCTTTGCCGTGCTGTCTGTCTCATGGAGAGAGCAGTGAGGCAGATTTTTCCTGATCCATTCCTGGCACTGTGCGAGGGCCTGAGGGTGAGAGTAGATTCGCTTGAGCCCATTCATCTCCTTTCGCGTCGATAACAAGGAATGATTGATCCTCAGAAAGATCTCCCCCAGGATATGCAGGGGTGTTGCGAGCAGCCTGTCCAGTGTCAGCTTGACGGCCCCCTCCAGGGAATTTTCCACGGGAACGACCCCCCAGTCCGCCTTTCCTCGCTCCACCCGGTCAAAGACATCGAATATGGTCGACCGGGGGGAGAAGAGGGTGCTCCTGCCGAAATGCGACCGGGCCGCCGCGTGCGTGAATGACGCCTCCGGCCCCAGATAGGCTACCGATGCTGGCGCCTGGAGGGCGCGTGATGCCGACAGAATCTCGGTGAAGATATTCTTCAGGGAGTTTTCAGTAAGGGGTCCTTCATTCAGTTCACTCAACCGGGCGTAGATCCTGCTCTCCTGCGATGGATCGTAGATACCCAGGCTCTCCTCCTTTTTTGTGTCTCCGATCTCCAGGGATATCCGGGCTCGCTCGTTCAAGAGCTTGACAATCTTTTCATCCTTCCCCTTGAGACGATCTCTCAGGTGATCGAGCGATTTGGGATTCATTTTTTCAGCTCCTCGATGGTTTCGTGGATAAGCGCATCTTCCACCGATCCGTTGATGAAGGGCATCCCGATTTTTTTCAGCAGGACGAAGTGGATAGAACTACCTTCCTTTTTTTTGTCCACCCTGGTCTTCAAGATGATCCCCTCCGTACTGAGTGATGCCGGAATATGGTCGGCAAGGCCTGCGGCCCTGACAAGCTTTTCTATTCTATCCCGATCCTCGGATGAAAGGTACTTCATCTTTTCCGATATGCGAGCCGTGGCGATCATTCCCGCTGAGACGGCATTTCCATGGGGAATCGTGTATTCCGACGCCGCTTCGATGGCATGTCCTATGGTATGGCCGAAATTGAGAATACGGCGCACGCCCCTGTCCTTCTCATCGATTTCAATGACACCCTTTTTTATCTCGCATGAGCGCTCAACGATTGTCTGTAATATGTCCGGGTCCCGGTCCCTGATCGTACCGGACTTTTCTTCCAGGAGATTGAAGAGATTCACATCATCAATAATCCCGTACTTTACGACCTCCGACAGGCCGTTGATGAATTCATTGTCCGGGAGGGTTTTCAGGAACCGGAGGTCTATGAATATGGCCTGTGGCTGGGAGAATGTCCCCAGCAGATTTTTACCCTCCGGAAGATCGATTCCCGTCTTGCCGCCGATGCTGCTGTCTACCTGGGCCATGAGGGTCGTCGGTACCTGGATGCAGGGTATGGACCTCATGTATATGGATGAAATAAAGCCGGTCATATCGCCGGTTACTCCGCCGCCGAGGGCGATCAGGGCGGAGCTCCTGTCGATGCCACGATTAATCAGGTCCTTGACGATGGTAAGAACCGTGTCCATATTTTTGGACGCCTCCCCCGCCGGGAACTCGATCAGGTCGGCCTTCACACCCGCCTCTTTCAATACGCCGAGAAACTCTTCCCCGTACAGGGCGGATACATTGGAATCGGTGATGACCGTGTACCGCTGAGCGAGATTACCCTTCGCAATGACAAACCCTATGCGGTCAAGGATATCATGGCCGATACAGATCTCGTGAGAGAGGGAAGATTGCTTGTCGAGATGTACCTTGATCCTTTTCATGCGAACACCTTCGATTCCTTTCTTATGAGTCTTTCGAGGTCTCGTATTTCTTCCATAAGAGCATAGAACTTTTCCGGTTTAAGGGATTGAATCCCGTCCGAAACGGCCTTCCCCGGTTCAGGATGAACCTCGATCATGACACCATCGGCTCCCACCGCGAGCGCCGCTCTCGTCAGGGGAAGGATATATTTCCAGTTGCCCGCCGCATGACTCGGATCAACGATCACCGGCAGGTGAGACAGTTCCTTTAAGACGGGCACGGCGCTGATATCGAGGGTGTTGCGGGTCGCCGTCTCAAAGGTACGAATCCCTCGCTCGCACAGGATGACTTCGCTGTTTCCCGAGGAGAGGATGTATTCCGCAGACATGAGAAACTCTTCGATCGTTGTCATCATCCCCCGCTTGAGGAGCACGGGCTTTTTCGTCTTTCCTACCTTCTTCAGGAGGGCAAAATTCTGGACGTTTCGTGCCCCTATCTGGAGGATATCGACGTATTCTTCAACCAGGTCGACATCGGTGGTATTGAGCACCTCCGTGATGACGGGTATCCCCGTCTTGTCGCCGGCCTTTCTGATGAGTTTCAGGCCCTCCTCTTCCATACCCTGGAAGCTGTAAGGCGATGTCCTCGGCTTGAAGGCCCCGCCCCTGATAATATCGGCCCCGCCTTTCTTGGCGATGAAGGCGCTTTCCATCATCTGTTCCGGACTTTCAATCGAACAGGGACCCGCTATAACGATAAACCGTGGGCCCCCGATTTCCAGGTTGCCGACCCGTATAATGGTGTCTCCCTGCCGCGCTTCGCGGCTGGCAAGTTTATAGGGCTTCAGGATGGGGATCGTCTTTTCAACTCCGGAGAGAGATTCGACAAACTTGAGATTCTCCTTGCCGCGGTTGTCCCCGACGGCCCCTATAATGGTCCGTTCAATTCCGTGAGAGGGGTGGGTTTTGTAACCAACCGACTCAATCCAGTCGATTACATTTTTGATCTGTGCCTCTGTTGCGTTCTTTTTCATTACGATGATCACGTCTCAAATCCTCCTGTTAAAAATGAAAAGGCCATGGCGAAACTAATTTCACCATGGCCCCATAAACAAAAAAGCCACGGTGTAGACACTTTCGGTCTACCCATGGCTTAAGCTTTTTATGTTCTGAAGTTAGCTACTCATAAGCGATGGGCACACCATTCCGCCAAAATAGTAGTAGCTAAACCAATAATTTAAATTCAGACTTCTGCCCATCACAAAAGCACCTCTTCGAAAGTAAAAGAATCTTCTAATCATAAATTCCTGGTATTGTCAAGGGATAAAAACCTCCATTGGCGTTTGATTGCATTGTGAAGGAAGAAAGACCTAGTATTTACGTCCCCTTTCCTAATGAAATGCCTCGGTATCGCAACGGGTTCTTCAGAAATGGCAGAGGGGAGACGCTCAGCCTTCCGTCACGATCTTTGAGAAATCGGCGACCCGGTGGAAGAGATGGGACATTCCCTCCAGGAGGGACAGTCGGTTAAACCGTATCTTCTCGTCTTCCGCCATAACCATAACTTCAGTAAAGAATGTGTCGACCGGTTGCCTCAGTTTTGCCATTTCAGACAGGGCCTCCGAGTAGCTACCGTTGTCTATGCAGGTGTTCGCCTTCTCCCGTATGTCGGCAAACGAGCGGTACAGGTCCTCTTCAGCGCTCGAATCAAAGAGAGACGCATCGACGGAACCCCCTTCAAACCCCTTGAGGATATTGACGACGCGCTTGAAGGCAATTGCCAGTGGTTCGAAGTCGGGGTGTTTTTTGAATGCCTCCATGGCCTCTATCTTCCTCAGAGACTGGGCGATATCGGACATCCCGAGCGCCAGAACGGCACCCACCACGTCATAGGGGTGCCCCTGTGATGTCAGCTGATTTTCAAACCTCCCTCTGAAAAAGTCGACCACATCCGCTTTTGTCTCTTCCGGGTTCCTCTTCAGCTTTTCGCCGAGGATTGAGATGGCCATGTCGATGAGTTCGTCCAAATTCAGCGGATAATTCTTGTTCAAGATGATGTTTATAATGCCGAGGGCCTGCCTTCTGAGGGCAAAGGGATCGGCCGTGCCCGTGGGGGGCAGATTTATGCCGAAAAATCCCACAATCGTATCCATCTTGTCGGCTATGCTGACGATGGAACCTTCGTCTGTTTCCGGAAGTTCGCCTCCGGCGGAGACAGGCATGTAATGCTCGTGAATCGCCGTTGCCACAATGTCGTCCACGCCCTGTATCAGGGCATATTCCCTTCCCATAATCCCTTGGAGTTCGGCAAATTCGCATACCATCTGAGTTTCAAGGTCCGCCTTGGCAAGTGTTGCAGTCATATCAACTGTTGCCAATGAGGATGCAGGAGAGGAAAAAACGATCTTGGTCGAGATATCTTTCGCAATCTCTCTGAACCGTTCTACCTTTTCATAGGATGTTCCAAGGGATCTGTGGAAGACAACATCCTTCAGAGCCTCCAGGTGATCTTCGAGAGGGGTCTTACGGTCTTCCTCGAAGAAGAATCGGGCGTCGGCCAGCCGTGCCCGTATCACCTTTCCATTGCCGCGAGCTACGACCGAGGGGTCCCTTGCAACCGTGTTGTTCACGGTAATAAAGTGGGGAAGAAGCTTTTCCTTTCCGTCGGTAACAGGGAAGTATTTCTGATGTTTCATCATCGTGGTGGTGAGGACATCTTTGGGAAGATCGAGGTATTCCCTGTCGAAGGTTCCGCATACCACCGAGGGATATTCGACGAGAAAGCTCACCTCTTCCAGGAGGGCCTCGTTTTCGAAGACACAGCCGGAGACAGCCTCGGCGGCCGCTTTGGCTTCATCCTGTATAATCTTTTTCCTCCGGTCCGGGTCCACGATGACAAATCGTTCTTCCGTTTTCTTGAGGTAGTCCTCAAACCCCTCGACCTTGAAGGGCTCCGGGGCCATGAAGCGGTGGCCGCGGCTTGTGTCTGAACTGGTTATGTTCTCTATCGAAAAGGGGATAACTTCGCCCCCGAAGAGGGCCACTATCCAGTGAATCGGTCTCGCAAAGCGAAGACCCAGATCCATCCAGCGCATCGATTTTCGGAAGGGGATTGCGAGGATAAACCGCGGAAGAAGATCCTTCAAAATGGCCTTCGTATCCTCACCGATGATCTTCTTTCGTGCGCAGATCTGTTTTCCCTTGGGTGTTTCGACTATTTCCAGCTCGGAGACCCCTATCCCCTGTCCCTTGGCGAATCCGATGGCCGCCTTGGTAGGTTTTCCCTCTTCGTCGAAGGCCACGGCTGTTGAAGGACCCATCTTCTCCAGGACCTGGTCCTCCTGTCTCTCCTCCACTCCCTCGACCGACAGGAGAAGCCTTCTCGGTGTGCCCATGGTTTTTATACGACCGTGGTCGATACGGTTTTCAGAAAACTCCTTTGTGATGATTTTCTCCATATCCTTCAGCGCTTTCGGCATGAAGGCGGCCGGGATCTCTTCTGTTCCTATCTCTAACAACAATTCCTTTGCCATGAGAACAATAACTCCTCTGTTAACTCTTGGTGAACTTTCCCATCAGGGGATATCCCATCTCTTCCCTCTGCCGGGAGTATCCTTCGGCGCTGAGGCGGGCGAGGTTCCTCACCCTGCCGATGTAACTTGTGCGCTCATTGACGCTTATGGCGCCACGCGCGTCCAGGATATTGAATACGTGTGAACATTTCAGACAGTAGTCATACGTGGGAAGGACGAGGCCTTTCCCCGAGGTCTTCATTGATTCTCCCTCGTACATATCGAAGAGTGTCCTGAGCATGTCGGTATCCGCCTCTTCGAACTGGTAGGTGGAGAAATCCACTTCACCGCGGTGATGGACGTCTCCGTATGTTATCCCGTGCCCCCATTCGAGGTCGTATACGTTGTCGATCTCCTGGATGTACATGGCGATCCGTTCTATCCCGTAGGTGATCTCGACACATATGGGGTTTAAGTCTATGCCGCCGACCTGCTGGAAGTAGGTGAATTGTGTAATCTCCATGCCGTCGAGCCAGACCTCCCATCCCAGCCCCCAGGCGCCCAGGGTGGGGGACTCCCAGTCGTCTTCTACGAATCGTATATCGTGATCCAGGGGATCGATACCGAAGGTCTTCAGAGAATTAAGATACAGGTCTTGTATGTCGAGAGGGGAGGGCTTCATGATGACCTGGTACTGGTAATAGTGCTGCAGGCGGTTCGGGTTTTTACCGTACCTGCCGTCTGTCGGTCTCCTCGAGGGTTCCACGTAGGCGACATTCCACGGTTCCGGTCCGAGTGCCCTGAGAAACGTTGCCGGATTGAAGGTGCCGGCGCCCACCTCTATATCATAGGGCTGCTGTACGATGCATCCCTGATCGGCCCAGTACTTTTCCAGGGCGAATATCAATTCCTGAAAGGTCACGTTCACCTCCTTGGGCTACGGTATTTGAACGAGGGGACGCTATCATCAAGGGGGGAGAGTGTCAAGGCGCAATCGTCTCCCGCGCTTCGGGGAACCCAAGTCATATCATTCCGCTGATTTCATCCAAAACGCGCAGGGACTTCAGTTCTCTTCCGAGGATATACCGTATAAAGTGTCTGAAGATCTGGTTGCTTTCTTTCAGGGCATTTTCCGACAGGATCAGACGGGGGATCCGGTCCGTTTCGATCTTTTTTCCCATCAGAAGCATCTTGATGGTCCCGGTGGATACGGGGATACAGTTTTGATCGCCCCGGCCGCAGCGCGAGCATCGTATGCCACCCCTCGCTGCATCAAAGAAGGTTGTGTCGATTTCATCGAGGGGCGTGTTGCAGAGGATGCATCTCTCCAGCACCGGCTCGTATCCCGAGAGCTTGAGGAGGCGCAGTTCGAAAAATCGTGTCGTCTCCTCCGGGCCGTTTCCTCCCTCCAAAAGACCCAGAAAGTCCTCCAGGAGCTGAAAGGTACCGGTGCTTCGCTTCCCTTCCGCCGTGAAGCGGTCGGTGAGTTCGATCATGTATGACGCGGTCATGGTCCTTCCCAGATCAGCCCTGATCTGCGGGTAGTGGTTGATGACATCGCAACCCTCTATGATGGCGAGGCTGTTTTCATCCCTCCTGGAGAAAAGGATTGTGGAATGAGAGAAGGGTTCGATGGCGTTGGAGAACCTCTTTTTGCTTCGCCTGGCCCCCTTGGCGATTCCTTTGAGCTTGCCGAATTCCCTGGTGAAGAGAGTAACAATGCGGTCGGATTCTCCGTAGTTGAGAAAATGAAGGACAAACGCCGGGGTCTTGTGGGGAGGTCTTCTCATATCAGCAATTTTAAAAAAATAGTCGCGAGACCCAGGAAGGAGAGGAAGCCGAATGCGTCTGTGAAGGCGGTCACAAAGATGTGTGAACCCAGGGCGGGATCGGCCTTCATCCACTTCAGACTCAGCGGGATCAGAGTCCCTATCAGGGTGCCCACGAAGACATTGATTATCATGGCGAGGCCGAGAACCACCCCAAGGACGGGCATCCCCTTCCAGAGATAGGCTATGATACCGATGACGACGCCTACCGCCAGGCCGTTGATAGTCCCCACGATAATCTGTTTATAGAGCGCCTTCCTTGAATTCTCGAAGGTGACTTCGCCGAGGGCCATCCCCCTGACAATCAGGGTAAGCGTCTGACTCCCGGCGTTTCCGCCGATGGCCGCCACAACCGGCATAAAGACGGCAAGGGCGATGACCACCCGTATGGTATCTTCAAAAAAGCCGATAACCAGCGCCGAGACGAGGGCCGTCAGGAGGTTGAAATACAGCCAGGGGAGTCTCTTCTTCACGGATTCTATCGGATTATTGAAGATATTGTCATCCTCGTCCAGACCGGCTATGCGGTAGATATCCTCCGATGTCTCCTCCTCCATAACATCGACGATATCATCCACCGTGATCCGCCCCAGCAGATGGTTGCCGCTATCCACGACGGGGAGGGAGACAAGGTCATACTTCTCGAACATCCGCGCAACCTCTTCCTGGTCGACGTCTGTCTGGACGCTGGGGATGGTCTTGTCGATGGCCTCGATGGCAGGACTGGTCCGCCTGGATGTGATCAGCTTCTGGAGCGGGATGGCGCCGATAAGGACATTGTCCCTGTCCACGACGAACACGTTATACACGTTTTCGATCTCGTCTGATGCCTGAACCACGGCATTCAGGGCGCTGTTGATCGTGGAATCGGAAGAAATCGAGACCAGCTCCGACTGCATGATGCCGCCGGCCGTGTCTTCTTCGTATTTCAGGAGGTTTTTAAGGTCCCGCGATTCTTCGGGTTCTATCCCGTCAAGGACGGCCCGCGCCTGATCTTCAGGCAGTTCGGCAATGACGTCCGCAGCGTCATCCGAGTCCATCTCGTCGATGATTTCGGTGAGTTTCTTGTCCGATATCTCTTCAAGGATCTGTTCCCTGGAGGCATCGCTCAGTTCGGGTATAACGTCGGATGCCTTCTCTACATCGAGAAGTGAAAAGAGGTGGATCTTTTCCTGCTCTCCGAGGTTGTCGATAAGGTCGGCGATATCGGCCGGATGGAGCTCAGAAAACAGGTCGATGATATCGAATTCCCTGTTCAGGCGGATCAACTTTTTGAGTTGACCGAGATGCTGTACCTCTTCTCCCCGTTGTTTTTTCATGACAAATGCCCCATGACAAATACCCGTCGATAAACCAAAACAACTTTTATTACCACGTCTTAGAAGACAGGGCAAGGGCGAAATATAAAAAGAACCCCCTCCTCTGCCGGCAGAAAATGCCACGGGGCGCACTCAAAGGAATATGTCTGTGTCAGGCTGAAATTTGTGAGGAGGGGTACCCTGAGTTTTCGAAATCTAGAACTCAATTTCGGGATCCGCGTATTTGACGTCTCCGCCGACTATGGTCATGATCGCCTTCCCCGTCAGGTCCCAACCATGGAATGGACAGTTGCGTCCCTTTGAGCGGAAAGCACCCGCGTCAACCGTCCATGCCTTATCCAGATCGATGACGGTAATGTCGGCATCGCAGTCCGGCGCCAGAGAACCTTTCGGAATCTTCAGTATACGCGCGGGATTTAAGCTCATTTTCTCGATCAGTTGCTGCATGGTGAGGATGCCTTCATGTACCAGTTTCAGGCAGACGGAGAGTGACGTCTCCAAGCCGATGATGCCATTCGCGGCGTACACGAATTCGACATCCTTCTCGACGGACGAGTGGGGCGCATGGTCGCTGGCTATTGCATCGATGGTCCCGTCCCTCAGCCCTTCTTTTATCGCCTTGACATCATCCGCGCTCCTTAGGGGCGGGTACATCTTGAAGTTTGTGGAAAATCCCCTCAGCGCCTCATCGGTCAGCGTGAAGTAGTGAGGCGCCGTTTCCGCCGTCACGCCCACTCCCGCGGCCTTGGCTTCTCTGATGGCCTGGACGGAGTCGGCCGTGCTCACGTGGGCGATGTGAACCCGGGTCTTTGTGAAGCGGGCAAGAGCTATATCCCGGACCACCATGATATCTTCCGCGATGCCCGGAATTCCCGGGAGACCCAGCTGTGTGGATACAAATCCTTCATGCATCAGGCCGCCCGATGACAGGCCCTGATCCTCGCAGTGTGACAGCACGGGGATGCCAAAGGCGGAGGCGTATTCGAGAGCGTGTCTCATCAGCCCGCTGTTCGAAACCGGATTCCCGTCGTCTGAAAGGGCCACTGCCCCGGCGCTCTTAAGATCGCCGAATTCCGTGAGAACCTCTCCGGCCTGTCCTTTGCTGAGCGCCGCGACGGGGTACACCTGTGCCATCGCGGCAAGCCGGGCCTGTTTCAGTATGAACTCCGTCACGGAACGGGTGTCGTTGACCGGATCGGTGTTCGCCATGCAGGCGATGGAGGTAAATCCTCCGGCCACCGCGGCCTCGGCCCCCGTCTGAACCGTCTCCTTGTATTCAAAGCCCGGTTCGCGCAGGTGGACATGCATGTCGACCAGGCCGGGTGTGATAATTTTGCCCTTCAGATCAATGACCCGTAGGGTGCCCGTTGCATCCGTTTTCGAAGGGGGAATATCTTTTTTAATGCAAGATATCTTTCCGTCTTCTATCAGGATATCCGTGACCGTATCCATGCCCTGCGAGGGATCTATAACCCTCCCGCTCTTGAGTAACAACTTCATTTCGCTCCTCCTGATAAGAGATAGAGAAGGGCCATCCTCACGGCAACGCCATTGGTAACCTGTTCGAGGATAACGGACGAGGGGCCATCGGCTATCTCAGGGGTGATCTCCACCCCCCTGTTTATCGGTCCCGGATGCATGACAATCACGTCCTCCTTTGCCAGTTTAATGTTGTCCCGATTCAGAGAGAAATACTGTGCGTATTCGCGAAGGGAGGGGAAGAGGTTCTTTTCCTGTCTCTCAAGCTGCATGCGAAGCATCATGACAACATCCACGTCCTGCAGGGCATCTTTCATGGCATAACAGACGTTGACGCCCATCCGTTCTATGTTCCTCGGGATCATCATTGCCGGTCCGCATACCACCACGTTCGCACCCATCTTTGTGAGCCCGTATATATTGGAACGGGCTACCCTGCTGTGAGTTATGTCGCCGACGATGGCTATCTTGAGGCCTTCTATCGAGCCCTTCTCCTCCCGGATGGTGAGCATGTCGAGGAGGGCCTGGGTGGGGTGTTCGTGTGCCCCGTCCCCCGCGTTGATGATCGATTGTTCCAGGAGACTGGCGAGGATGTGCGGAGCGCCCGCGGCGCTGTGACGGATTACAATGATATCCGGATTCATATGTTCCAGGTTACGTGCGGTATCGATGAGCGTCTCCCCCTTCACCACGCTACTCGTGGATGCGGAGATGTTTATCGTATCCGCGCTCAGTCTCTTTGCCGCGATCTCAAAAGAGGTCCTCGTTCGGGTGCTCGCCTCGAAGAAGAGGGTGATGACCGTTCTCCCCCTGAGGGTGGGGACCTTCTTGATAGTCCTGGTCGAGATTTCCTTGAAGGACTCAGCGGTATCAAGTATAAGATCGATCTCCTCCCGTGAAAGATCCCGTATCTCCAGCATGTCTTTTCTCGATAGTTCCATGGTGTTTTCCAACCTCCGGTCAGACAGGGATACAGTCGGCTGTCCCCCTTGTACCCGTGGGCACATGGTACCCGTGGGCACATGGTACCCGTGGGCACATGGTACCCGTGGGGATACTCTGTCAACCCTCTTCAATAACGACCTCGTCCTCACTTCCGTTGTTCGTGAGATTAACGCTGATATTTTCCCACAGCGATGAGGGGAGAGTTTCGCCTATAAAATCGGCCCTGATGGGGAGTTCTCTATGCCCCCTGTCGATGAGGACAGCCAGTTGTATCATCTCGGGTCTTCCAAAGTCCATGAGTGCGTCCATCGCGGCTCGTATAGTTCTTCCGGTAAAGAGGACATCATCGACCAGGATGACCCTCTTGTGATCAAGGGGGAAGGGGATATATGTCTGCCCAATCGCAGGCCTTCTTTCTGTCGTCAGGACGTCGTCCCGGTAGAGGGTTACATCAAGCATTCCCAACATGACCTCGGTCCCCTCTATGGCCGACATTTTTCCCCGGAGCCTCTCCGCCAGGGATACCCCGCCCTTCCGTATGCCGATAATAATCAGCTTGTCCGTACCCTTGTTGCGTTCCAGTATTTCGTGGGCTATTCTCGTAAGGGACCGTTCAATTCCCTCCGCATCCATAACCACCTTTTTCTTTTCCATGTCTGCATCCCTTAACCTGTCAGGCAGATAAAACGGTTCTGATCACTTCCAACGTTATTATCCCAGAGGGTTTGCTCAAAAAAAAGGCCTTCCCACAAAGATGAGAAGGCCTTCTGCTACCCTTTTCTATTAGAACATCCAAAAGCATCGGGAACCCTTTTTACTGCAATTTATATATCCACTTGGCTCGCTACAGGTACCAGTGTTTGTGTTTTCTGTCAAGGGGTTTTAGTGGAGGGTCCTGCCTATTCTGCTCCATCTGATATCTTTGTTATTTTTATCCCAGGACCAGTATATGATGAAGGCCTTACCCAGGACATCTTCCAGGTCTACAAATCCCCAGAACCTGCTGTCGTAGCTCTGATCTCTGTTGTCTCCCATAACGAATATATGTTCGTCCGGGACCGTGACGGGCCCAAAATTATCGCGCGGTTGTATTGACGAGGGAAAGAACAGGGTGTCGGTATACACACCGTGGCCGTCATCATAGGGAGATCCATTCAGATATATCTTTTTATTTCGTATCTCGATCGTGTCGCCAGCCACACCAACAACTCTTTTTATGAAATCTTTTTTCCTGTCTGCCGGATATATAAAGACGACGATATCTTCTCTCTTTGGATCATCGATGGGTACCAGCGTCTTCCGTATGAATGGGAGTTTGATCCCGTAGGTGAATTTGTTGACGAGCAGATGGTCTCCTATCTGGAGGGTTGGTTTCATCGAGCCGGAGGGGATCTTAAATGCCTGGACGACGAAGGTCCTGATAAAGAGAGCTATGAGTATCGCTACGATGATCGCTTCCGCGTACTCCCTGACTACGCTTTTCCTGTTTTCCCCCATATCGTTCCCTGTTTCCTAAAGAATTGTTCCTACAGGATATTCAAAAATAGACCGCCGACATCGTTATCACAATCATTACGATTGCTAAAGATCCCTTGACCAGTACCCCCGCTATTCTCCCCATCAGGGCGCCATATCCCGCCCTGAGGGCCGGCTTTAATTTCCTCTGTTCCAGATATTCTCCCAGGAAGGCCCCTGCGAAGCCTCCGAGAAAGGCGCCGATTACGGCGCCGAGCCCGAGTAAGATAGGGGCCATAACGATGACCCCTATGATTCCCCCGATGATAGACAATACGACGCCTCTCTTTGAAGAACCGTATTTTCTAGCGCCTGCGACCCCCAGGAAAAAATCCACAGCCTCCGCCAGGAGTGAAATAATAACAAGCGTGATAATGAGCTTAAACCCGATCTTCTCGAATCCGGTTATCAGAGAGTAGACAACAACATCACCCAGTATCAGGAATGTCCCCGGAAAGCCGAGTACAATGGAAAAAACTCCAATAAATAATATGACAACAAATATCGTAAACCCGGCTGCTTCGAGGAGAGGCAAATTATTGTTTCCTCTTTTCCTTTGAAGGGCTGATGGTTTCCCAGACCAGAACCGTGGGGCTGGCCACAAATACGGAGGAATACGTGCCGACGAGTATTCCTACCAAGAGGGCGAAGGCAAAGTCATGGATCACCGCCCCACCCAGGAAAAACAGGGCAAGCACGACCATCAGAGTTGTAACTGATGTCAGTACCGTTCTGCTCAGGACCTGGTTTATGCTCGAATTTACGACCTCTTTCATAGGCTGCTTCCGTGCCCCTTTGATGTTCTCCCGTATCCTGTCATATACGACGATGGTGTCATTGAGGGAATAACCTATGATCGTGAGCAGGGCCGCAATGATGGGGAGGGTAAACTCCTTGCCCAGGAGGGAAAAGACCCCGACGGTGATGACGACATCGTGGATGAGGGCCACGATTGCCCCGACGGCATAGCGCAGTTCAAATCTCCAGGTAACGTAGATCAGTATCCCTATCACCGCATACAACATGGCCAGCAGACCTTTTTGTCTCAGGTCACTGCCCACCTTCGGTCCCACGACCTCGACCCTCCGTATCTCGAAGTCTTCCTTGCCGTACGATGTGCTCAGTGCCTCCGTGATCCTGCCGGACAGCCCCTCGAGCGCGGAGCTGGATTTCTCCGTTTTGATCAGGAATTCTTTGTTGTCCTTGTATCCAAAGCGCTGGATAACGCTGTTTCCGAGATCGACGGTCTTGAGGGCTCCCCGGATGGTGTCCGCATCTGTTTCCTGGGAGAATTTTATCTGTACCAGCGTTCCGCCAGCAAAATCTATGCCCAGATTGGGTCCCCCATGCAACAACAGGGATAGTATGCTGATGCCTATCGCAATCAGTGAGGCTACAAAAGCGATCTTCATCTTTCCCACAAGGTCAATATTAATTCCGGGCCGTATAATTTCCATTACTGTCTCCGTTCCAGTCAGGATTAGCTTTTTTGTTATATGCTTATTTTTTTGATATCTCTATCCCAGACAAAATAGTCGTAGATGATCCTCGTCACAAACATGGCGGTGAACATGCTGCATATGATACCGATGCTGAGTGTAACCGCAAACCCCTTCACCGGTCCCGTTCCGAACTGGAAGAGCACCAGGGCGGCGATAAGCGTGGTCACGTTTGCGTCGACGATGGTGAGCAGGGCCTTCGAGTATCCTCCCGCTATCGATGCCCGGGGGGACTTGCCCAGTCTCAGTTCTTCCCGGATTCTCTCGAATATGAGGACATTTGCGTCCACGGCCATGCCGATGGTCAGCACGATACCGGCGATCCCGGGGAGGGTGAGCGTTGCCCTGAACGCGGCAAGGGTCCCCATGATCAGTATAATGTTCAGGAAGAGCGCGATATCGGCGATGATCCCGGATAGGTTATAGTACATCACCATAAACAGTATGACCAGTATGCTCCCCACAATGATAGAGAGTATCCCCTTGTCTATGGAGTCCTGACCGAGGGATGGTCCCACGGTCCTCTGCTCCAGTATTTTGACGGGGGCCGGCAGGGCGCCTGCCCTCAGGACGATGGCCAGGTCGTGTGCCTCGTCCATGGTAAAACTTCCGGTGATCTGGGCGTTGCCCCCTGAGATCCTCTCCTGTATGACGGGCGCGGAATGGACCACGCCGTCTAGGACGATTGCCAGTCGTTTCTTGACATTCTGCGCCGTTATCCTATCAAAATCCCTCGCGCCCTGGGAATCGAATGTCAGAGAAACATACGGTTCGCCGAACCGGTTGCTGATGGTTACCTTGGCATCTTCCAGGGATTCGCCTGTCAGGAGGGTTTTTTTCTTGAGCAGATACGGTATTCTTATTCTTCGTCCCGTTTCACTCTCTACCTTGTAGCCGTAGACCATGGTGTCATCATCGGGGATATTCCCGCCCAGCGCCTCTTCTATGCTGTGTTCCTCGTCAAGGAGCTTGAATTCCAGGAGTGCCGTTTTCCCGATCAGGCTTATAGCCCTCTGCGGGTCCTTGATTCCGGGAAGCTGTATCAATATGCGATCCTTCCCCTGGGGGATTATCTCGGGTTCGGAAACGCCAAACTCGTCCACCCTGTTTCGTATCGTCTCAAGGCTTTGCTCCACGGCGAACTTTTCTATCGCCTCGATCTGTTTGTCATTGATCTTCAGCCAGACTTTTTCTCTGCCGTCAACTACTTCCGAGGACTTGATCTCAAGGATGGGAAACTCGTTCTTGAGTGTCTTTTCAAGCTGCGTGTGTGCCTCCCTGTTGGCCAACTCAAGGGTTGTGAATATTCCCTGTTCCCGATCCAGATGTTTGAACCGGACCCTTTTTTCCATGAGGGTATCCTTCAGGTCGTTCGAGATTCGTTCCATGGCGCTCTCAACCGCCTTTTCGGTTTCCACCTCCAGGACCAGGTGCATGCCTCCCTGGAGATCCAGCCCCAGATGGACCTTGTCCGTGTTGCTCTTCCAGATGGAGGGAAGATTCTGCGTTATGGAGGGTATAAGAAAGAATAACGCGGTTGCAACGATGACAAGCGTTGCAATGCCCCGTGCCTTAATGTTTTTGTCAGACATGTGAGTTCCTTTCGCTTTTCCCCTATGAAGTTGCCTTCTGCGTGACGCCCGAGACGTGACTCCGTGAGACCTTCACCTTCACCTTGTCGGCTATTTCCAGGGTCACAATCTGCTCGGTAATGGCGGCAATCTTTCCATGCAGTCCACCCGCGGTGATGACCATATCCCCATGGGCGAGGGTACTCAGCATTGCCTTTGTTTCTTTCTGTTTCTTCTGCTGTGGCCGGATCAGAAGAAAGTAAAAAATTGCGAAAATGGCGACCATGACAAAGATGAAATTCATATCTCCACCAGGGGCTGCTCCGCCCCCTCCGCCTGCTCCCATCGCATATGCTATACCGGTCATTGTATCCGTTCCTCCTTGAAGTTTTTAATCGTTTTCAGGCCCCGCGTCCGGCAGTCCGGACATGAATCCATCTCTGAAGGCCTTGTAATTGTCGTTTTGTATCGCCTCTCTGATCTTTTGCATCAGATTCATGAAATATCTGATATTGTGGATGGTATTCAAAACAATCGCCAGGATTTCCCCAGCGATAAACAGGTGTCTGAGATACGCCCGTGAGTAGTTTCTGCAGGTGTAGCAGTCACATTTATTATCAATAGGCGCACTATCCCCCCGATAACGAGCGTTCCTTATAACAACTTTTCCTGTGCTTGTAAACAGCATTCCGTTGCGTGCGTTTCGTGTAGGCATTACGCAGTCAAACATGTCTATTCCATGGTAAACGGATTCCACGAGATCCTCCGGAAGCCCGACCCCCATGAGGTATCGCGGCTTTTCTTCGGGGAAGAGAGGGGTGCAGGTGGAGGTTATCTCTCGCATGATCTCCTTGGGCTCGCCCACGCTCATCCCCCCCAATGCGTAGCCGTCGAACCCGATGGCTATCAGTTCCTCTATACCCCTCCTGCGCAGGATGTCATATTTCCCCCCCTGCGATATACCGAAGAGGGCCTGTTGGTTATTCCCCCTGGCCGTTTTGCATCTTCGTGCCCACCGCAGTGTCATGTCAAGTGATTTTTCCGCGTAGGAGAAGTCTGCGGGATATGAAACGCATTCGTCGAGGCACATCATGATGTCCGATCCCAGCGCCCCTTGGATCTCCATGCATGACTCGGGGCTTATGAAGTGTCGTGAACCGTCTATATGGGACTGAAAGGATGACCCCTCCTCCGTTATTTTTCGCAGCTTTCCCAGGCTGTATATCTGGAATCCGCCGCTGTCGGTCAGGATGGGGCGGTGCCAGTTCATGAACGTGTGTAGTCCCCCCAGTTCTCGGATCAATTCGTGTCCCGGTCTCAGGTAAAGGTGGTAGGTGTTCCCGAGGACTATCTGTGCTCCCAAGTCGGCGACCCTCTCCGGTGTGAGCGATTTTACCGTTCCCTGGGTTCCTACCGGCATGAAGACGGGGGTGTCGATTTCTCCGTGGGGGGTTGTAATCCTTCCCAGTCGCGCCTCCGACCCACGGTCCTTGTGGAGGAGCGTGAATCCGAATCCATCAGCCTGGGATTCCTGTTTTTGGGGTCTGTCTTTTGTTCTCATATTTTCTTTCGTGATTGTTTTTAATTTTCTAGTATTTTCCTTGACCTCTCGATCCCTTGAATCCTTGGACCTGTCTTCACAGTATCAGCATACAGTCGCCGTAGCTGTAGAACCGGAATCTCTCCTCTATTGCCGCCTCGTAGGCCCTGCGTATCAGATCTCTCCCCGCGAAGGCGGAGACGAGGAGGAAGAGGGATGATGCCGGCAGATGAAAATTTGTCAGCACCCGGTCCACTGCCTTGAAATGATAGCCCGGGTATATGAAGATGGAAGTCTTCCCCTTCCCCGGGTGCACCCTCCCATCCGGATCGGAGACCGCCTCCAGCGTTCGTATCGACGTTGTTCCCACAGCCACGATCCTGCCGGCATTGTTGATCTTTTCGGCCGCGACCTCGCTTATCTCGAAGGTCTCACTCTCCATTTCGTGGTCCTCCACTCGCTCGGCCTCGACGGGGAGAAAGGTTCCGTATCCAACGTGCAGCGTTACCTCGGCAATGTCGATCTTATGCCGTTTCAGTGCCTCCAGGATCTCTTCGGAAAAGTGGAGCCCGGCGGTGGGGGCGGCGACCGATCCGGGGCGCTTCGCGTAAATGGTCTGATATCTCTGCAGATCCACCGGGTCCTGCGCCTTTCCTTTCCCCCTCTTTATGTAGGGGGGGAGGGGTGCGCTCCCGAATGTCTCAAGAAAGGTATCGAATCCGCTCTCAGTGTGGAACCGAACGATCCATTTTTTGTCCGAAATTCTTTCCAGAATCTCCGCCCACGAGCGGCCATTGAAGGATATCCTGGTTCCCACCCCGACCCGCTTGGCGGGCCTCAACAGGACCTCCCATGTTGCGGGTGCCCCCTTCTCTTCGAGAAGGAGGAGTTCGATCGTGGCGCCGGTGTCCTTTTTGCCGGAGAGCTTCGCGGGGATTACCCGGGAGTTGTTGATGACCAGCAAGTCGTCTCTGCCCAGGAATTCGGGGAGTTCATAAAAATGCCGGCATTCGAAAGACCCGCAGGCCCGGTCAACTACCATCATCCGTGAATGGTCTCTCCGTTCACAGGGCTTCTGCGCGATCAATTCCTCCGGGAGGTCGTAGTAAAAGTCTTCTGTTCTCATGGCGAAGTTGGGGTAATAACCAGAAAGGGTCTGTAAAGTCAATAGAGAATTGGTAGCTACTTAGGTGGACAGGCTGAAGGCATTTAGGTCACGAAGAGCTAACAGCCTTCAATCTAAACAGCTTCAGGCTGACTAAATGAGTAGCCACTCGTATCATAACGAGCAGGCGTGCCGCAGTGTTATATATCTTTGTTTCACGGCTCTCAGCTCCTTCCAAGATACACGAGGAGCAGGCCGACGATGACCGCCACCAATCCCATGATCCTGAGAGTGCCCTCGGGGGTTTCATACACCTTCATCAAGTACGACTTGATCTTCTCGGGGAAGGCGAAGTAGGGGAGACCCTCTATGATCAGAACCATGCCTATGATACAGAGGAAAAACTTCATCGTTTGCTATCCATCCCTTTCTGTCTCCTTTGCCGCATTCCACAACAGGTCCATCTCTTCCATGGTGGCGTCCTGCGGAGAGCGGCCCTCCTTTTTCAGGCTCTCCTCGATAAACGAGAATCTCGCGGTGAACCTTTCCAGTGAGGAGCGGAGGGCGTCTTCGGGATTCGTTTGAACGAACCGGCAGAGATTGACGAGAGAGAGGAACATATCGCCGATCTCCCCCTCTATGTGGTCCTGCTTCCCCTCTGCAATGGCCTCCCTGAGTTCTGACAGCTCTTCCTCGATTTTCTCCAAGACACTGGCCGTCTCCTTCCAGTTAAAGCCCTTTCTTGCCGCCCGGTCGGTTATCTTGTGTGCCGCCATGAGGGGGGGCATGGAGCGCGGCACGGCGTTGATTGGAGAGGGCTCATTCTCCTCCTTTCCCCGTTCCCGGTTCTTGAGACGTTCCCAGTTGGCCCGAACCTCTCCTACCTCGAGGGTCCGGGCGCTTTCGAAGACGTGGGGGTGACGAAAGATCATCTTTTCCGATATACCGTTCACGACGTCGGCGATGGTGAATTCTCCCTTCTCCTCCGCCATCTTCACCAGGAACAGTATCTGGAAGAGGACATCTCCGAGTTCCTCCTTCAGCCCGTCCGGGGAGGTCTGGTCTATCGCGTCGATCACCTCGTACACCTCTTCCAGCATGTACCGTCCGACATCCGCCCGTTCCTGCCGACGGTCCCAGGGGCACCCGTCCGGGGCTCTCAGCCTGTCGATGATTTCAACAATTCTGTGGACGCTATATTCCGTCTGGTCTTTCAATCGGCCACTGCCCCCTTTCCTTCAGGGCATCGCGGTAGACCGCGAGGGCTTCGTTGACGGTGGGCATTCCTGCGTAGGTGGCGAGCTGGAAGAATATTTCCGTCAGCTTTTTGGGATCACAGCCGACGTTCAGTGCTGCATTGACGTGCAGTTTCAGTTCATCCGTGGCCCGAAGCGCGGCCAGCATGGCACATGCGGCCATCTGCCTCTCCGGAAGAGTAAGGATGGTCCGCGAATAGAGGTTCCCCGTTATAAAGCGTGAAAAATCGTTGGCGAGTTCCCGGTCGAATTCCCTCCACATCCGATAGGGGGGATCCATCTTAACCCCCTCACTGAAGAGCTTTTGAGCCATCTCGCGGGTCCTGTCGTCGATCGTTTTCTCCACAATGCCTCTCCTTATTTCACCAGGAATATATCCCTGTCCCTGTCCTGAAAGTATATATACTGATAGGGACCTTTGACGGTCCTTTCGAAGATCTCCTCCCCCTCTTTTCTGCACGCGGGGCAGCCCCGTCCCGGTACGATGACCGCGAAGATTCGGCTCCCGGGACTTGCATCGGAGGCGATGGTGATCAGACCCCCGCATTCGTCGCATATGCGGACGGTCTCCTCCTGGTGTTCGCTTATCATATCGGTGTCGTAGAATATGTCCCGGCTGCGGTGCAGGTGGTCTCGGCCCTTTACCAGGTCAGCCCTCCGGGACGCGCGACCCTTCCACAGGTCGTAGATGGCCGCAACCTTCTGCTCGATATAGCGGCTCGTCTGCTGGCTCTGCCTGATGGTTTCGGGGTTATAATCGGGTTCGGTGACGTGGCTGTAATCGATCCCGGCCATGGCGAGTATGATCCCCACATTGACGTAGGGCAGCGCGCTTTCTATGGAGTATCCTCCCTCAAGAACGGCGATATCGGGGGACAGCCTGTCATTCAGGAGGGCGTATCCCTGCGCGGAAAAAGACATGTTGGTGATCGGATCGCTGTAGTGGTTATCTTGCCCAGCCGAATTGATGATCAGATCCGGTTTGAATTCGTCCAGTATGGGGAGGATCAGGTTGTCCAGGGCAAAGAGAAAACCCTCATCCGAGGTGTTGGGGGGGAGCGGAACGTTGATTGTGTATCCCAGGGCGTTTGGCCCCCCGAATTCATCGGTGAAACCGGAGCCGGGATAGAGCGTCTTCCCGTCCTGATGTATCGATATAAACAGGGTGTCAGGATCATGCCAGAATATATCCTGAGATCCGTCGCCATGGTGGCAGTCGGTATCGACTATGGCGATCCTCTTGTGGCCGTATGTGTGGCGTATGTATTCGACCATGATCGCCTCGATGTTTATGTTGCAGAATCCCCTGGCGCCATGGACGATCCGCATGGCGTGGTGTCCGGGGGGGCGCACCAGCGCGAAGGCGTTGTCGACCTCTTTCTGCATTACTTTTTCGGCGGCTGTTATGGCCCCCCCCGCCGATATCAGGTGGGACTGGGTAATGACGCTATGGGCGTCCGGGACACAGATATGAATTCGATCTATATCCTCGGCGGTGGCAAGCCCAGGCTTGAATTCTGTAATATTGTCCAGATCGAGGAGACCCTCTTCGAATACCTGGTCCTGGGTGTAGAGAAGCCGTTCCTCCCTCTCGGGATGGGTCGGCGATATCGCCCAGTCAAAGGCGGGAAAGAATATCAGGCCGGTCCTTTTCCTACTGTTTGACATCGGACACCTCCTGTCTGAAACCCGCAATCAAACCCGGTTTTACCTGGGCCTTGATCCGTATGTTCTTGCCGGCCGTGGACCCCATTCCCCTGACCATGTTGAAGGTCTGGTCTTCGATGATCTCCATGTCGAGGTCGCCTTCCTGCGCCCCCATCCTCAGCGCCCTTTTACGCAGGGTCCCTTCGCACATATCCATCGCGTCCTGATGGGTGAATCCCCGAGGAATCGGGGCCTGTATGCCCTCCTCCGCGATGGTTACTTCTCCCTTTTCCGTGTCGGCCAGGAGGGTCACCTCGGTTGTAGTCCGAGCCAGGGCGGCGCCGATCGCGTTGGCGACCTCGGCGTGTTCCGGTACACATGAAGAGATCCCCAGCATCTTTTCTATATACGGTGCCATCGGTCCGGCCGGTCCGCCGACGATATAGACCACCGTGGGGGAGATTCTCTTCCCTTCGAAGATTTCATGAACGGTATAGACCGGTTTGTTGTTGATCTCACTGATCATCTCCCGGACCGCGGAGAGTATCGTGCGGCAGGTGAGGTCGAATATCTCCTGCGCCATTTCATCAAGGGGATGGTTTGCGCGATCGGCTATCTCCTGGATAGCCTTGATGGCCTTTCCCCTGTCACCGATATCCGTAAGGCCGAGGGCTATCATGGAGTCAGTCGGCGTGGGGGATGGGCCTCCGAAGGCCACGGCCGGTCCGTCCCGCTCGGGGCCGATGGTGATCTGTCCGTCTTCATATGTGACCCTGCTGTCGCCTCCGACCCCGATGGAGCGGGTCAACAGTCCCCTGATGAGCGTCTTATGGCCCCCTATGGTCACGCCCAAGGGCTCAAGGAGCGGGACTCCGTCGGCGAAGATGGCTATGTCCGTGGTTGTTCCGCCTATATCGAGGGAGATAGCATCCTCACGGCTGTCTTTCAGGCTCAGGATGCCCATGATGCTGGCGGCGGGGCCGGAGAGGATCGATCCGACGGGATATCCGACGGACTGACTGATCATGGAGGTACCGCCGTCCGCTTTCAGTATGTAAACAGGAGCGGTTATTCGCATGCGGCCTACGTACTCCATAACAGTGTTGACGAAGACGCTGTATGTGTCCCATATCGAAGCGTTGAGATAGGTCGTCGCTATCCGTCTCGGAAAATTCAAGTTCCCCGACATGAGATGGCCGAAGGATATGTGCCTGAATCTGCCGTTAATGGTGTCTCCTATCTCTGTTTCGAGGCCGGGATTGCGCGTCGAAAATTTCCCGACCACCCCCACATGCCCGATATTCTCCCTTTCAAAGATATCCGCGATGCGGGTGACCTCGCCGCTGTCCGTTCCGGTGACTCTGATCCCCCGGTGATTGACATAGCCGGATATAACGTGGGTATCTTCGCCGATCCTGAGCATCTCGGGAGGAAGACCGGGACCACCGGCCAGGATCATTCCGACCCGGTCGGTCTTGCCCTGGACAATGGCGTTGGTTGATATGGTGGTGCTGAGGACGATTCTCTCGATGTCGCCGGGGTCCTCGCCGCTGAAGATCTTCTCTGTGACCGCGGTGAGCGACTCTATCAGATTTTCCGGGTTCGTTACGACCTTTGCCTTCTTTTTGATCCGGAGTGTGTCCAACAGAACAGCATCGGTGTGTGTTCCTCCAACATCAATCCCTATAATCATAATCTCTCCCCGGGTCCTTTCTACCAGAGTTGCCTATCACACGGACCTACACCAGTCAATTGATCATTTTTGCCGTTGTTTTTAAGGCAGATCTGCCGTGAAGGCGATTGGAATCCCCGGGGTTGTGATCGATCTCCTTATTACGTAATTGTAATTCAAATTACATAATTTCACGTAATCTGACTCTATTTTGGGGGGAGGGTTCCCATTTTTTGCGGTCTGCAGGGGGGCTTTCTCCGCCATCCCGAATGTCTCATGTGGCCTTTAACAAGTTAAAACAACTAAACGTTTGTATCACTTTGCATGCGCTTTGCCGTGGTCTCTCTGTGGATGCCTCACCCTGTTCTCCCATGGCCTGCTTCTTGCCCTTTCCCAAGGTGGGTACGTTTGTAAAACAACCTGATGCCACCGGACTCATGCGAGAGGGAGAACGAAAGGGAACATGAAGAAATTACTTATTGGAATCATTGTATCATTGCTTGTCGCCACCAACAGCTGGGCAACATACACGGGAAGCCTTGAGGGACCCGCCACCTTGTCCGGGACAGGGAGCTGGAGCACCGCGACCCTGAACTGGGATGTCAGTGTCGACAGTAGTGATCTCTGGACCTACGATTACACCTTTATGGTGCCAGCCAAGGATATCAGTCATATGATCTTCGAGGTGTCGAGCACCTTTGACGACAGCAATATCTATGAGGGAACGACCGAAGAGTATGAGCTTGGTACGTATAGCAGCAGCAATGGCAATAGCAATCCTGGTATCCCCGGTTCGATCTTTGGTTTGAAATGGGATCTTGATGTTGATACCACATCCACGTCCATTACCATTGTAACGGATAGACGTCCCATGTGGGGTGACTTTTACGCAAAGAGCGGCGTCGAAAAAATAGATGGCGTTAAGACGAACCTCTTCGCGTATAACACGCAGTTTGGGAGTGACCCCTTTGCGGCGATTGGCAACGGTAACGCAGGCGGATGGGCATTGGTACCCGATACCGCTACCGGTTCACCCCCCGTGCCCGAACCTTCCACCATGCTCCTCCTCGGCTTCGGTCTGGTCGGCCTTGCAGGAGTGGGGGGTAAGAGGGGGCTGAGGAAGCGTTAAAGACCGGTCGTGAGAGGGGACGGGCATATCCAGGGTGGCTTGTCCCCATTCGGGAGATCAGAGAGGAATTACCTGTTTTTCAGCCAGCCGGGGTGGGTAATCCCAAATTTTTTGATTTTATAATTCAGAGCGCGGGGACTGATCCCGAGCAGCCTCGCCGCATCTTTTTGAATCCATAAGGTCTTTTGCAGCGTTTCCAGGATGAGCTTCGTTTCTCCTGTTTCCAAAGGTCTCGGAGAGTCACCGGCTGACGGGGCCTGTGGTGCCCTGCCCACCTCCGACATGAAAACGTTTTCTTTGTGGATTATCGGACCCTCTTCCAGGATTACCGCCCTTTCGATGGTGTTGGCAAGCTGTCGGATATTCCCCGGCCAGTCATATGCCTTAATCCACTCAATGCTTGAGGGAGAAAATGCGGCAATTTTTTTCTTCAATGTGGTACATGCTTTTTCAAGAAGCAACGATGCCAGGGGACCGATACACTCTTTCCGTTCACGAAGGGGGGGGAGCTTTACCGACAGGATGTTGATCCTGTAATAGAGGTCTTCCCTGAAGTTGCCTTCGACCATCTGCTGCTCGAGGTTCCTGTTCGTGGCGGCAATAACACGAACATCGGACCGAATAGTCTGGTTTCCCCCCACCCGTTCAAAGGACTTTTCATCCAGGACCCTGAGCAACTTGGCCTGGAGAGACATGCTGATCTCACCGATTTCGTCAAGAAACAGGGTGCCCCCGCGTGCCTGCTCGAATCTTCCAATCCGCAACTTGTCCGCGCCGGTGAAGGCCCCCTTCTCATGGCCGAATAGCTCGCTCTCAAGGAGGGTCTCCGGAATATTCGCGCAGTTGATGGTCACGAAGGGTCTGCTTTGCCTGTGGCTGTTAAAATGGATCGTTCCCGCCAGAAAACTTTTTCCCGTGCCCGTGTCACCCGTCATCAGGATGGTCGAATCCGTCTTCGCGAACTTCTTGAGGGTCTTGATGATCTCTTTCATGATTGGGCTGAATGCGATGATTCTGTCGAAATCATAGATGACATCCTGCTCATGCCGCAGGTAATCGATCTCATTTTTGAGGCTCGCTTTTTCAAGCGCCTGTCCAACGATGTGCTGTATCTTGACCGCTGAAAATGGCTTCGTGATGAAATCAAAGGCCCCTTCTTTGATCGTCCGTACCACAAGCGAGGCCTTTTCCGTCGGGCTTGTTATAATCACGGGTGCATGGGGCAGTGTTGTCTTGATCCAGCGGAGCAGATCGAAGGGATCCGTCTCCTGTATCTGCAGATCAAGGATAATTACATCGCAGTGATGTAATTTTAATTCGTTAAAGATATCCTTCCCGGCGGTCCAGAAGTGTATTTCGTGAGATGTGCCAAGGGCGTCAAGGAGAAACTCCTCCCAGTCCCTGTCTGTTTCCGCGATAAAAAGTCTGCTCACATGTACTGGTATCCTGTTCCGGAAGAGATCCAATCTCTTCCCGGTTACCGTAAGACAAAACAATCTTTTATTACAGGTAGTTCAATCCGTTTGTGATGCCATGGTGAACGCCTTTGGTCTTAACCCTTCTTCTCCATCCCCTCAATTATCCTCGTTACCTCGGCCGACTCTTTCTCTCCAAGGCCCAGCTTGATGGCCTCCCTAAATGACTCCCGGGCCTCTGAAAAATTCTCTTCACGATAGTAAGCCAATCCAAGATGGTAATGGAATACGGGGTGCTTGGGGGCGAGTTCGATGGCCTCAAGAAACTGATTCTTGGCCATAAGTTCAGAACCACTTTTGAGATAGACCCACCCCAGTGTATCGACTACATCTGCGTTCTTGGGTATGAGCTCTTTGGCTTTCAGGGCCAGTGTCAGGGCTCGTTCCAGGTTCTGGTTCATGTCGGCATACAGATAAGCCAGGTCATTCGCTGCCGGGCCGTACGATTCATTAACCCTGAGAAGATTTTCATAGGAGTCGATTGCCTTGGCGATATCCCCTCTATTTCGATAAAGATAGGCCATTCTCATGTAGGCCGGAAAATTCTGTGGGTTCAGTGCTATGACCCTCTTATACATTTCGAGTGCGGTATCATGATCCTGCTGAGCCATGGATACCGTGGCCATCATCATCAGGGGAAGGTCGGATTTAGGATTCTCGGCAATCAGATTCGATAGGACCCCTTTGGCCGTTTCATATTTCTTCTGGGTTGCGAAAACCGTGGCCTTTATCAGGGATACCTGAAGGTCCTTTGGGTGGTTTTTGAGATACTGATCACAGAGTTCTATGGCCTCCCCGTATTGTTTCTTCGTAACATAGATTTTTGCCATTTCACGAAGGGGCATCACGGGGTTGGGATGGGTCTCGAGGACTTCGCCAAAACCCTTCAGCGCCTCGTCCAGTTTCCCCTGGATACGGTAAGCCCCTGCCAGCTGAAATTGGATAAGCGGCAGATCGGGGTTTTTCTTCAGGATAGACCGGTAGTCGGATATGGCATTTTCATACTGACCGGATTGCAGATAGGCTACCGCCCGGAGGAGCATGGCCTGGTGATTTTCAGGCTGTGTCTTTAAGATCTTGCCAAGTTCTTCCAGTGCTAATGACGATTTCCCTGTCTTTAAGTAGATGTAAGAGAGTGTAAGGCGCATTCTCAGAGAGGTGGGATCCTTTTCAAGGGCCTGTAGGACCTCCGACAGAGAGATGTCATACTGCTGATTATCGAGGAAAGTCAGACCGTAATAGTAGTGTCCCTCTGCCGATTTGGGGTCCAGAACGCGGGCCGTGGAAAACTCTTCCCGGGCCTCGGAGACCTTACCCTCCTTTTTGAATAAGATTCCACGGAGGATATGGCCTTTGGCGTATTCCGGCTTTTCTTTCAGTATCTCTTCAATATGTTTCAGGGCCTTATCATCGCTCCTTTCGGCCAGGAGGAGTTCGGCAATTTTGGATTTCACCGGCAGCAGTTTCGGCCATTTCTCGATGATTTTTTCGTAGACTTCTATGGCCTGGGGATACTGTTTCAAAACGACGTAGTAATCTGCCAGAAGGATTGCGCTTTTCTGATCCTCAGGGGATATTGCTATGGCATCTTTAAAGCTCTGGATGGCGGCCGTATGGTTTTTCTGTCTGTGCTGAACAATGGCCAGGGCCTGAAACAATGCGGGGATTTTCAGTCCTTTCTCTATGGCCTCCATCAGCGATGCCTCTGAGGCATTCAATTGATTTCCGCGCAGATAAAAGCGCGCGAGGGCCAGGTAAGGAATCGGTTTTTCCGGAAAATCACGTTTGATGTTAAGAAGGGTGGTCTCTGCCAGATCACGCATCCGTGTCCCCTCGTAAAACTGGGCGAGGGACAGTCGGGGTGATATATTTTTAGGGTCGATCTCAGCCGCCGCCTCCATCATCTTTCGTGCTTCCCCCGGTTGCCTTTCCAGGAGGAGGACACGGGCCATATTTATTTTAGCGCTGGGATTGTCGGGATAGGTCGCTACCGCCTCCGACAGCACCTCTCTCGCATCGACCAGGTTCCCGGTGTTCATCAGCGCGGTCCCCAGGAGGAGGAGGGTTTCGAGGTCCGCTCCTGCGCTCGCTATCAATTCATTGTAGAGTGGAATTGCCAGGGAATAGGCGCGACTTCGGAAGTACAGGAGGGCCAGAGTTCTTTTTGCCTCGTTCAGGTCGGGGTTAAACTTGATGGCCTGCTTCAGCTCGCCTTCCGCCAGATGCGGCTGGTTCGATCCGATGTAGAGAGAGCCGAGCTGGTAGTGGGCTCGTGCATGGTAGGGAGCTTTCTGCACCGCATTCCTAAAATAGATCATAGCGGCGTCGCTTTCGCCCCCCTCTATGGCTTTCAGCCCTGACTGGTAATACTTCTCAGCCTTCTCCTCGTCGTTTTCGAACAAAGAACAGCTCATGCTCAGGAATACAGAGGAAAGGATAAGAAAGAGTATCAGGCTTCTCAACAATTTTGTTTTTTTCACTATCACCCTACCTCCATTCTCCACAATTAATATAACATAATTGTCATATATTCGGTATCACTCAGCATTCTATTATAAAATCAATGGGTTGTCAATGAAATAACCAGAGTTCGGTGGAATGCGACACCCTCTTTTTCAAATTCGGGGCCTTCATTTCCGGCCGGCGCGATTCATCTCTTCCGGCCCTGTGACCTTCGAACCTTCTCCATTCAGGGAGTCCTGCATGCGTGGATCGTATCGCCTGCACCCGTTGCGCCCCCCTTCTTTGACACTGTACATGGCTATATCGGCGTTCTTCAACAGGATGTCGGTCTCGTCACCATCATCGGGATAGATGGCAAAGCCGATACTGGTTGTTGTAGAGAGTTCTTTTGTATCTACAATAAGAGGTTCCTTGAAGGCGCTCAGCACCTTCAGACCGATCCTGCGCGCGTCTTCGGCCTTCTCTATCTCCGGCAGCAGTATCAGGAATTCATCTCCCCCCATCCTCGCGATTGAGTCGCTCCTGCGCAGAAAATCGGGAAGACGCCTTCCGATGATCTTCAGTACTTCGTCCCCCACGGTATGCCCCCACGAATCGTTGATCTCCTTGAAGTTGTCCAGGTCAAGGAGCATGACGGCCAGCTTCTTGCCGCTTCGCTGTGCTCGAACCAGCTCAAGAGAAAGTCGGTCATTAAAGAGTGCCCGGTTGGGGAGTCCGGTGAGCGGGTCATGGGTGGCCAGGTGGGAAAGCCTCTCTTCCAGCCTCTTGTTCTCAGTCACATCTATTGAAGTGATAATAGCCCCTTCGGGGAAGGGGGATATCCTTATGTAGAGGAATTTGTGACCGTAATGCGCATTGGGGAACTCTTTTGATACCCCCGATTCGATGCATTCCATAAGCTCGGCGTACATATCATGTTTATATTTACCCGCATAATCCCTGTACAGGACGTCGCCGGGACGGGGGAGCCTGTTTCCCGATTTTACCTTTTCCTGATTATATCCCGTTATGACGGCCCCCTTATCCACGATGACCGTCTCGATGGGGTTGTTCTCGAAGAGGGCTCGGTACCTCTCCTCACTCTTGCGGAGCTCCTCCTCCATCTGGTGCCGGTAGAGGGCCATTTCTATGGTAATGCGAAGTTCCCTGTCTTCAAAGGGCTTGATGACAAAACCAAAGGGATTTGTTGACTTTATCTCTTCCATTGTGCCTTCGGAGACATTGGAAGAGACATATACTATCGGTATGGTACAGCTGGCATGAATCAGGCGTGCGGTTTCTATGCCGTTTATGCCCGGGCCCAGTATTATATCCATCAATACCAGATCAGGGCACAGCTCCACAGCCTTTTTGACGGCCTCCTCCCCGGAAAATGCAAAGGCGGCAACCTCATACCCCATGCCATGCAACCTGTGCTGGATATCTGTGGCGATAAGACGTTCATTCTCCACCACAAGAATCTGCTTTTTCATGCGAGCATCACCTCACGTACCATATCAGCTGTCATGGAACATATCATACATCGTTGTATTATCAAGAACAATATCGACCCCACGGTCCGCTTAATGCCGCCGTGCTTGGGCACTGTTACACCTCTTGTTCTCGGAAAATGTAACTCTATTCCCATTAGTGAGTCAACGGACACTCATTCCTTGACAGGGGGTCCATTGTGTTACAGAATAAAAAAACGGGGGACATGAATGCCCGATATGCGGCGGGCCGGTCGCCGTCATCCTTCACCTGACGTGAGTAGATATGAATCACAACCCTGTCATGATACCTGTAAACCGCCTGGTGCCGATCCTGATTATAATAGGTTTGATTTCATTGTTCGCCTGCGGGAGCGATAAACCGGAAGGTGATTCCGGTGTGAAAGAATTGCCTGCGGGAGCCGCCTATGGGGACATCATGGTTGAGGGCTCTATAGGGGATGCCTCCAACCTGATTTCAATTCTCTCTTCGGACAGTACCTCTCACAGCATCGCATCCCTGGTCTTTAACGGTCTTGTAAAATATGACAAAGATATGAAGGTTGTGGGCGACCTGGCCAAGTCGTGGAATATCTCCGATGATGGTCTGGAAATTACCTTCCACCTGAGAAAGGGGGTCAGATGGCACGACGGACATCCCTTTACCGCGGATGATGTCCTGTTTACGTATGGGCTTACCATAGATCCCAAGACCCCTACCGCATATGCGGGAGACTTTCTCCGGGTACAGGATGCGCAGGTCATAGATCCCTATACCTTCCGCGTTACCTACAAAGAGCCCTTTGCCCCTGCCCTTACGAGTTGGGGTGCCTCCGTGCTTCCCCGGCATCTGCTGGAAGGGAAGGATATTACCCAAACACCCCTCTCGCGTCATCCCATAGGCACGGGGCCGTACATGTTCAAGGAATGGAAGACCGGCCAGAAGATAGTTCTTGTTTCCAATCCGGATTATTTTGAGGGAGAACCCTATATCGGCGGATACATTATGCGGATTATCCCCGACATGGCCACCATGTTTCTGGAACTTCGCGCACAGGGAATAGACCGGATGGGTCTGACGCCGCTTCAGTACACCCGGCAGACAGAAAACAACCTATTCCGCAAGAATTTTAATAAGTACCGATATCTGTCATTCTCCTACACCTACCTTGGCTATAATCTGGAAAACCCCCTCTTCCGGGATCGGCGGGTCAGGCAGGCCATCAGTTACGCGATAAACAAGAGTGAGATCGTTGAAGGTGTTCTGCTCGGTCTGGGGGAGGAGACCTCGGGGCCCTTCAAACCGGGAACGTGGCCGTATAACCCCGATGTCAAAAGATATCCCTACGATCCGCAGAGAGCCAAGGAGCTCCTGGCTCAGGCGGGGTGGCACGATTCCGATGGAGACGGCCTGCTGGATCACGGCGGCAGGCCCTTTGTCTTTGAGATCATAACAAACCAGGGGAATGAGGTCAGGGCAAAGTGTGCTGAGATTATTCAGCGGAGGCTTGCCGATATCGGGATAACGGTGAAGATCAGGGTTATTGAATGGGCCGCCTTCATCAATGAGTTTATCAACAAGAAGAGATTCGACGCGACGATCCTGGGCTGGACCATTACCCTCGATCCCGACCTGTACGATGTGTGGCATTCGAGCAAGACACGGCCCGGCGAGCTGAATTTTATCTCTTTCAAAAACGAAGAGGTAGATGAGCTGCTGGAAAAGGGGAGGAGTACTTTCGACCAGAAGGAGAGGAAGGGATATTATGGGCGGATCCAGGAGATCCTTGCGGAGGAACAGCCGTACACCTTCCTGTATGTGCCGGACGCTCTCCCCATTATCAGCAGCCGATTCCGCGGAGTAGAACCCGCTCCCATCGGCATCGGCCATAACTTCATCAGGTGGTATGCCCCGAAGGGCGAACAGCGATACGTTATGACGAGATAGCGTTTGTTAGCTGAACGTAAACCCATCTTTGGTAAGAAGCGACAGACAGGCCTCCACTACCTTGGTATCGTACAGAGTTCCCTTGTTATTTGAGATCTCCTCGATGGCCTTGTCCAGCCCCAGCGCCGACCGGTATGGGCGGTGAGACATCATTGCTTCGACCACGTCCGCCACGGCGATAATCTTCGCCTCGGTAGACATTTCTGCCTCACTGATACCCGGAGGATATCCTGAGCCATCCAGCCTTCCGTGGTGTTGAAGGACGATATCCGATATCGGCCAGGGAAATTGTATCTCCTTTAATATATTACTCCCCACCGTTGAATGGGTCCTGACCAGATCCATCTCGTTTGAATTGAGCGGACCCGGTTTGTTCAGGATCTCTCCGGGGATCTGGATCTTACCGACATCGTGTATCAGTGCCGCCATTTTTACCCCCATCGCCTTCTCCAGGGGGAGGCTCATCTTTTGGGAGATGGCATCGGCAAGCTGTGCCACGCGCCGTTGATGGCCTGCTGTGTAGGGATCCCGGACCTCGACGGTGAATGCCAGCGTTCGTACGGTTTCTTCCAGCATATGCTGCAAGTTGTCGGAGCTTTCTTTCAGTTCCCGTTCTCTGTTCCTGTCCTCCGTGACGTCGCGTGCAACCCCTCGGAACCCGATAGGACTGCCCGATGAATCCACCATCAGAGAGGCGGACATATTGTTGATCCGGATCTCTTCATTTTTTTGTATCACTTCGTAATTATACATCTTTTCCGGGATTCCCGTAGCGTATATCTTTTGGAAGGTCTTGTAGAGCTTTTTCGATGTTTCCGGACTGGTGTACTCTCTGTTGTTCATTCCCATTAATTCTTTCGGTGAGTACCCGGTCATCCTGCACAGGGCGTCATTGAAGAATACAAAATTTCCGGCGGGATCAAGCTCGAAATAGCTCTCCTCGATGCTTTCGAGTATGTTTCGATACCGCTCTTCACTTCTCTGCAGTATCTCCAGGGTATGCTTTCGTTTGCTGGTATCTCTGGTTATGGAGAGAAACCCTATGTGTTCGCCGCCGTCGTTTATCAGGGGGTTGTTCATGGTCTCCGTCCATACCGTCGAGCCGTCCTTTTTGATAAATTCCAATTCCACGGGTGCGTTCCGTTCGGATTCACTCAGTGTCGAACATTCCTTTATCCGTTTGTTCGTTTCTTCGGTAAAGGTGTCAATGGATTCGATCGCTATGATACGTTTCAAACCGGATGTGCCGGCATTGTTGACGATATCCTTCAATTCGTCTTCGGTGTAGCTTAAGAGGTTCTCGATGGGCGGACTCGCATAGATGAGAGTAAGGTTCATACCCCACACGGTGATCGCATCCTTCACCGTTTCGGCTATTATCCGGTAGAGCTCGTCGCGTTTTGATAGATCATTTATAGTGTCTTGCAATGATGCTGACCTCTTTTTTGTATTTGCGGTTCAATACGTAGCGGTTTTGCGGCTCGCCGCGCCGGGTTTGGAAACCGCGGACTCTACACCTTCGACTTCAGATTATCCTGGAGATACTCTTTGAATACGGTATAATTCGCGGACAGTTGTACCGATTCGCCTTTTCTGCCGTCAATTCCTCTCATGCTGTCAGGCACCTCGGGAGCGATGCCGAGGAGATTTACAATCTCGTCCGGAAATTTTGCCGGATGTGCCGTCTCAAGCGAGACGCAGAGGGGGAAATCACCGTAGCATTCGAGATAGGTCTCAAGCCCCCGCCACCCCACCGCACCGTGGGGTTCCAAGACGATACCATATCTCTCATACGTTTTCCTGATACACCTTTTTGTTTCTTCGTCGGATATGCTCAAGGAGAAGATATTGTTTCGCATCGCCTCGATATCAGGGTTTCGGTGGACCATTCCCGTCCTGTCCACGGTGCCGCCATACAGTTCGAAAAAGCGGGCGAGATTGCTGGGATGTCCGACATTCATGGCGTTTGAGAGACATGCCAGCGATGGGGATACCTTTTCATATACGCCCTTTTCGAGAAATTGAGGAAACTCGTCATTTTCGTTGGTCGGCATGACCAGTTTTTCTACCGGGAGACCCATGCGCCTCGCGTATTCGCAGCCCAAGGCGTTGCCGAAATTTCCCGAGGGAACCGAGACGACGATACCTTCAGAATCCCGGCAGAGTTGGGCATAGGCGTAGAAGTAGTAGACCATTTGCGGGAGTATCCTGCCGAAGTTTATGGAATTCGCCGAGGTGAAGCACAGATAAGCAAGCGAGGGATCGGCGAATGCCTCCTTCACCAGATTTTGACAGTCATCAAATTTTCCGTCGACACAGATCGCCCTAACGTTGCCGCCGATGGTGTCGAGCTGTTTCTTCTGCCGTCCGCTCACCTCTCCCCGCGGATAGAGGATAGTCACATCAATTCCCTCGATTCCCTTGAAGGCCTCACCGACCGCGCTACCTGTATCCCCCGAGGTTGCGACCAGCACATTCAGCCGTGTGTCTTTGCCCCGAAAATGTCCCATCAGGCGGGCCATCATCCGCGCGGCAAAGTCTTTGAAGGATGCCGTCGGTCCCTGGTCAAGGCGCATGATATATTTCCGGTCGACCATGTTCTCCAGAGGAACGGTAAAGGGATACGAATTTTCTATGATCGTTCGAAGGGTGCCCACATCGATCTCGTCTGCCAGAAAGGTTCCGGCGATCAGCATCGCCGCTTCGGGATAGGGCTTGCCTTTTAGCGACATGATCTCCTCATGGGATATATGCGGTATACGGTCGGGTACATACAGCCCTTCATCCGGGGCCTGACCTTGGAGGAGGGCGTCCCTGAAGGAGACACGTTCTTTGAACGGGGTGATTCCCCCTTTGTCGTCCAGGTTTCTGTTTGTGCTGTAGTAACGTATTGGTTCCATGATTGTCGGGTTATCTACCTCGTCTCGTAACGTCTTGCGGTGTAATCAGCTGCAGTATCAACAGGAATAGTCCGGTTTCGATTTTCTTACGGAATCCAGAAATACTGCATGGTGGCGCATCAGGCTCAGCTGCTTCTTATAGATCAAATAGAAATTCCTTTCAATGATACAGTTTTCAACCGGTCGTTCAACAAGAAGACCCCCTGCCAGTTCTCGTCCCACGGCATGAACGGAGAGGATCGAGACCCCCAGGCCAGCCACGATGGCCTCCTTGACCGCCTCGGAACTGCCCAGTTCACATATGACGTTGAACCGTGACAGGCCCCTGCCCGTATTCTTTTGAAGGTACTCCTCAAAGATTGATCGAGTGGCGGAGCCCTTCTCTCTGATGATAAACGGTTCCCGGGACAGCTCATCTATCGTCACCGACTCCTTCTTGCTCCATGCGTGTTCTTTCGGCATGGCAAGGACCAGGCGGTCTTTCCAGACTGCGTCGGCATGGATCTTCCTGTTGGATACGGGCCTGCCGATAAACCCTATCTCGGCCTGATTATCGAGGATCATGTCCAGAGTCGCGTCACTGTCATTCATCTGGACATAACAGCGGATGTCGGGATATTCTCTGTTAAACGTGTTCAGGAGATGCGGAAGGATATAGGTTGAAGGGATGGTGCTGGCGCTGATAAATATACTGCCGGACTCATCTTCCTTCACCCTCGCGATCTTTTCCTGCGCCTCATCCATCAGTTTGAATACGCGTCGGGCGTAATCGTAGAGGATCTTCCCCTCCGGTGTCAGGGATATCCCCGTGTTCTTTCGGGTAACCACCGTCGCGCCAATCAACTCCTCCAGATTTTTTATATGCTTTGTCAGAGATGGCTGTGTCAGGTACATCTTCTTGGCTGCCAGGCTGAAGGTCCGCTCTTGGACCAGCCTGACCAGCGCCTCCATCTGCTGCAGGGTAATGTTTTTGAATCTGCCGTGGATCATGAAAGAAAAATATCACAAGGGTTGGTTATAATCAATAAAGATTTATAACCACAATGAATTTGACACATTCAATTAATTTAGATAGAAAACAAATATTACTCCGGCAACAATATACGTCAAAGCCGTCATTCCGGCGAAAGCCGGAATCCAGAATTGGCCTGGATGCCGGATCAAGTCCGGCATGACATTTGATATGTTTAATTACCGTAGTAATAACGTGGTATGTGGTTCCGGGGGGGATGATGTACAAAAAATCCCGGAGCACTGCATTCCCCGGGTCCGCGGACGGCCATAACATGAAGGAAAAGTGCTGGTATGAAGGACGAAAAAAAGATTTGTCTGACGGAAACGGTCCATGGTGCCGGGTGAGCCTGCAAGATAGGTCCGGGTGACCTGCATCAAGCACTATCGGGGCTTCCGCTCGTTTCCGATCCGAATCTGATCGTGGGTATCGAAAATTCGGATGACGCCGGGGTCTATCGATTGAGCGATGACCTGGCCCTCATCCAGACCCTCGATTTTTTTACACCGATTGTCGACGACCCCTATACCTTCGGCCAGGTTGCGGTGGCAAATTCCCTGTCCGACGTCTACGCCATGGGGGGGGTACCCCTTACCGCGATGAACATAATCTGTTTCCCGATCAATACCATGAAGATTGACATACTCAAACAAGTCCTCCTCGGCGGGCTGGACAAGATGCGCGAGGCCGCGGTTCTCCTCGTGGGTGGGCACAGTGTGGAGGATGATGAACTGAAATACGGTCTTTCCGTCACCGGGACGGTTCATCCCAACAGGGTGCTCCTCAACAGGGGCGCCCGGGCAGGTGACGCCCTTGTCCTGACAAAACCGCTCGGGACGGGGATCATCAATACGGCGCTCAAGGGGAACCTGGCGAGTGACGATCTCGTGGAGAAATCGATCCAATGCATGGCGCAGCTTAATAAGAAGGCGGCCGAGCTGATGACGAAATTCCCCACGGTTCACGCCTGCACCGACGTGACCGGTTTCGGTCTCCTTGGCCACGCCGCGGAGATGATCGAGGGGAGCGATGTCGGCATGGTGATCCGGTCTGCTTCCGTCCCTGTATTCCATGAGATTCGAGAATTTGTCGAGATGGGAATCATCCCCGGGGGATTGAACCGGAACAGAAAGTTCCGGATGAAGATGGTGGATGTTGGGCCCACCTGCCAGCCGTGGCTGGTGGATGTCTTCTTTGATCCCCAGACATCTGGCGGTCTCCTCATCTCCCTGCCCTTGCGAGAAGCGGAAGCTTTGGTAGCCAGAATGCATGATGACGGGGTACAGGATGCCGCCGTTATCGGCGAGGTTGTGAAAGAGCCGGCGGGACGGATCATCATCTCATAAGGCACGAATTCTTCAATCAATCGAGAAAAACCATTAAAAATCAGATGTTTCTTCCGTTTAACACCCTCACCATTCCCTATCAACAAATCCTATTCGATGTTTGGTCTTATTCGAAATAAGAATTTGATTTAGAAAAAATATTCAATATACAATCATTAAGTTATCTGATCGGCGAACGGCACTGAAAGGGAGCGAACCTACAATGTCTATTGATACGTTTACGCTCAGCCCTGATACCACCGTTTTAGATGTCATATCTCGATACCGTCAGACGGAAGATGTTTTCAAACGGTACGACACCGTTGCCGGTGAGTGCATCTGCTGCCGGGCCCTCTTTGAATCGCTGGATGATGTTGCAAAGCGGTACGGCTTAGATCGTGACCAATTCCTATCCGATCTTGAAGCTGCCATCAATATCAGATAGTTCCTCATATTGATAGAAGGTATAGCTCAGCCATCTCCTATTCGTATTATGAATTTGACTTATAGCCTAAGTTGATTTAGATGGTAAGTAGTTGCGCGAACACCATCGAATCATCGGAAAGGAATCCCTATGAAAGTGCGAAATGTTTTTGCTACCCGATGGGGGATTATCGGGGTAGGGGTTTTGATCGGCATCCTTGCCGCCCTTCTGCAGAAGCTGGGCAATCCTGGGAACATGGGGATCTGTGTGGCCTGTTTCGAGAGGGACATCGCGGGCGCCCTCGGCCTGCATCGCGCGGCCGTCGTCCAGTATATACGTCCCGAGATCATCGGGTTTGTCCTGGGATCACTCGTTGCGGCGTATCTTTTCAAGGAATTCCGCCCCCGTCTCGGTTCCGCCCCCATCGTCCGCTTTGTTCTGGGCGCCTTTGCCATGATAGGTGCTCTCGTCTTTCTGGGGTGCCCCTGGCGCGCCGCGCTTCGCCTTGCCGGGGGCGATGGGAATGCCATTCTCGGTATCCTGGGGCTGATATTCGGGATCTGGATCGGGACCCTTTTCCTCAAAAAGGGGTATACCCTGGGGCGCACCCAACCCGCTCGCACGGCGGCGGGATGGGTGATGCCGCTCATGATGGTCGGCCTTCTGGCGCTGCTGATCATCTTTTCGCAGGTTGAAGGGCAGGCGAAAAGTGGTGTTCTCTTCTACAGCCTGAAGGGGCCCGGCGCCATGCACGCACCCCTCCTTATTTCTCTGGTGATCGGTCTCGCGGTAGGGTTCCTTGCCCAGCGGAGCCGTTTCTGCACCATGGGGGCAGCACGCGATTTCGTTCTCTTTAGACAGGCCCACCTCCTCTCGGGGGTCATTGCGCCTATCGCCGCCGCTTTTGTCACCAACCTGATCCTTGGACAGTTTCACCCGGGTTTCGCGGGTCAACCCGTCGCCCACACCATGCATGTATGGAACTTTGCGGGGATGGGCTTGGCCGGTCTGGCCTTCGCCCTTGCCGGCGGGTGCCCGGGACGTCAGCTCTTCCTGTCGGGCGAGGGTGACGGGGATGCCGCCGTCTTTGTTCTGGGCATGATTGTCGGGGCTGGATTCGCCCACAATTTCGGTCTGGCCAGTTCGCCGAAGGGGGTTGGTCCCTACGGCATTACGGCCGTGATCACCGGCATTGTTGTCTGTCTGTTGATCGGTTTTACGATGAGAAAAAGAATTGCATGAGGAGTGAGATATGAGCACACAGGTTGATGCACGAGGTCTGTCTTGTCCCCAGCCGGTTCTGATGACCATTGATACGATAAAAGGGGAAAAGACGGGTGAGGTAGAAATCCTGGTGGACACCGAAACATCGAAAGAGAATGTGTCCCGCGCTGCCGCAAACCAGGGCTGGGAAGTGGCGGATGTCGCCGAAGAGGGTGACGAATACAGGATCACGATCAGGAGGGAATAACCATGTCTTTTTTGGGTTTCTTCAGGGATAAGCTGACGCAGGGATCGCCGGGTGATAACGGGAATGCCGATCGCGGGATTATGGTTTTTGAACATACCGGCGAGGTTATCCAGGCAGAGGGTGCCCTGAAGAGGGGAGGGTGGGAAATCCGCGTTATGGGGCCGCCCCCTGAAATACAGAGTGGCTGTGACCTCGTCATAGAGTTTCCCCTCATCGAAAGGCTGAATATCCTCAGGACCCTTGAAAAAGAGGGGATTCCCCCCCTCCAGATGGTCCCCGTGACGGGACCCCTCCTTCAGCCGGTAGACATCTTTCATGTCAAGGATTTCGGCGAATACCTGATGGTGCGGGCTGCCAATATGAAGCTGACGGTTGAAAAGGCGACCGGAATGATCGTGAATGTCTCCGGCGGCGGATGCCCCGATGTTCCCTACCTGGCCTCCGCGATGGTGGGGAGATCGCTGGGCGATGCCCCCAGCCCCCGCGAGATCGGCCACACCCTGTGCGGATACTCGCTGCAACTGGCCTATGAGGAGACGCGGCGCCGATGCTTGGTATAGCGGGCACGATACCGATGGAAGACGTCCCCCTGCTGACGGGCAGGTTGACGATGGCGGACGGCGACATCCTTATCGAGGGACGGCGCATTCCCGTGAACAGAGGGACATCGGCACTGATAGGCGCGGCCGTAAAGACCTCCGAGGTGCTCGGCACGCCGCAGCCCTTCGGGTATATCGTGGGAGACATCGGGCGGGGCGTGGGGAGCAGACACCTCTATAAACATCTTGCTGATACCTTCGCCGAATCCGCCTTTCATGCCTTTACGTTCCACTATCTGCAGCCGATCGTCCACTGGCACAACCGCCTGCAGCAGGTCATACATGGGATGGAGAAGAGGCCTGTTCTGATAGCCGATGCCGGGTTTATGTACGTGGCGAAGATGAGCGGACACGCACCGATGTACGATCTGTTCACCCCCGACGTAGGGGAACTGGCCTTTCTGGCGGATGAGATGGCCCCCCATCCCTTTTACACGCGCGGTTTTATCCTCCATGAGGAAAACCGTGTGCCGGATCTGATCGCCCGCGCGTACGAACACAATAACGCCGCGCGCCTCCTTCTGGTCAAGGGGGAGACAGACCGCCTCGCCGACCGTGAGGGGATCCTCTGTGAGGTTGACGGACCCGTCGAAAAGGCTATGGAGGCGATTGGGGGTACCGGCGACACATTGACCGGCATCGTCTCCGCCCTTATCTGCTCGGGGATGAATATCAAAGAGGCGGCGGCCGTTGCGATGAAGACCAACCGCCGTGCCGGCGCCTATTCGAGACCGACACCGGCGACACAGGTCATCGATATCATCCGTCATATCCCAAGGGCCCTCGAGGATACCCTGGGGTAGCTGAAGAACGCACTATCCTTTCCGGAACAACCCGTATCGTACCAAAACGCAACAATCGGAGGATGTCTTTCCGCTTATATTCTGATAGTATAAGAATAGGGGGCATGTATTTTGTGTTATACGAGCCATACCATGTAAAATTCTCTATGTATTGATACGGTGAGCATCCTGTGGGATTAACCATGGAGTCAAGCGAGGATTACCGGTGAAACGGTGTGAATGGGCCAACAAGGGCGAGCTGGAACAGGCCTATCACGATACTGAATGGGGCGTAGCAGTTCACGACGACAGAACCCTCTTCGAGTTTCTCGTATTGGAAGGTGCGCAGGCAGGTCTGAGTTGGCCGACCATTCTGAGAAAGCGGGAAGGGTATCGAAAGGCCTTTGACCGTTTTGACGTCCGGAAAATTGCCCGATACTCCGAAGATGACATTTCCCGATTGCTCGGTAATCCCGAAATCATAAGAAACAGGCTCAAAATCAACGCAGCCATCACTAACGCCAGGGCCTTCCTGCAGGTGCAGGGAGAATGTGGAAGCTTTGACCGGTATATCTGGCAGTTCGCCCCGGGAAGCCCCGTGCAGCACTCATGGGAAAAGATAGCCGATATTCCCTGCAGCACCCCGGAGTCTGAGGCCATGGGTACAGATCTGCAGAAAAGGGGGTTCAAGTTCGCCGGGGCAACCATTTGTTACGCGTTCATGCAGGCTGTGGGCATGGTCAACGATCATGTCATGGGTTGTTTCAGATACGAGGAACTCAAGAATAAGGACGAGCATAACCGGACGTCGCCCCGGATCGGGCATCTCCCCGGTTAATCGCGGTGTAAGGGTGCATCCATAGCTGAAAATCCGTATACAACGAAATAAGGTCTGAAATGAAGAGACGGTTAAACCATCGTACATTACTTGAAGGTGTTCGATATCTGGCAGAAAGAGATAAACACCTTGCCGGGATTGTATCTACATACGGACCGCCCCCGCTTTGGGAAAGAGAGCAGGGATTTCCCACATTGATCCGTGTCATTCTCGAGCAACAGGTATCTCTCAATTCCGCGAAGGCGGCATACCACCGGTTAGAGAGGGCTATTAACACACCAACGCCTGAGGGATTCGCAGGGCTGACAGATGAAGAGCTCAGACGAATAGGGTTCAGCCGGCAAAAAACAGTATATGGTCGAGAGCTGGCAACTGCCATACTGGAGGGAAGACTTGATCTGTCACGGTTGGATATGCTGAGTGACGAAGACGCGAGAAAAGAATTGATAAGGGTCAAAGGGATAGGGCCGTGGACGGCGGATATTTATCTGCTGATGGCGTTGGGGCGGCCCAATATCTGGCCGAAGGGAGATCTGGCGCTGGAGGTGGCAGCGCAGAGGATAAAGGGATGGGTGATACGGCCAACGGCTGAAGAAATGACCGTCATGAGCAAAGAATGGCAGCCATGGAGGGCCGTCGCGGCAAGACTCTTATGGCATTTTTACTTGAGCGAAGGGAAGAAAGAAACAACCCGACATGACTGATTCAGCCACCGCGGGTGCGGCGTGGCTGATTGCCCAGGGGAGGGTACGGGAAGTTCGAGCAGCACGGATCGATAGAGTGAAAAAGGGGGGTCATCATGCGTCACACTATCTTCACCGTTTTCTTTATAGGATTGGCATGTATTGTTTTTGATGGGGCTCCGATTGCCGCACCACCCCAGAGACAGGATCAGCCCTCTGTCCAGGGCGAAGACTGGTCTGTCCAGATGGGCGCGCTGGGTTTCTATAAGCCTGCATATGAGGGATCCGATGATTACGAATTGAGAGGGTTCCCCCTTGTCGACATTACGTGGCGCGATACGTATTTTTTGAACGCACGCAGCGGCCTGGGTGCCTATGTGTGGAACCGTAATGACTGTAAGCTCGGACTGGCTGTCGGGTACACCTTCGGGCGGGATGAAGACGACTCCGGCGACCTTCGCGGGCTTGGCGATATCGACGGCGGTGCAACTGCCAGTGTCCTGTTGAAATGGGCGATCGGAGCTGTTGCTCTTGATGCCTGCTATGAGCAACAGATCACCGGCCAGGATACCGGTTTTCAGATTCATCTCGGCCTGGGTTACGATCTGCGAATAGCGGAAAAATTTACGGTGAAACCGTCGATAAACACAACCTACGCAAGCTCTGATTATATGGAGGAGTATTTTGGCATCTCACCGAGCCAGTCCACTCGGTCAGGCCTACGGGTGTATGATGCAGATTCCGGATTCAAATCACTGGGGTTTCAAATCATGGCAACCTACAGACTGGATCAGCACTGGGGGATTCAGGTCGGCGCGGGTTATGACCGGCTGGTTGGCGAGGCCGCTGACAGTCCTGTCGTAAAAGATGAGAACCAATACCGTGTCAGTACAGGCCTGTCTTATACGGTTTAACTCTGGTATGTTGTATCAAAAGGGCTGGCACGTTCGCATACGTTCTGCTACAGAGAAAACATAACCTAACATAAGGAGGTCAGGTATATGCAGATTACATCGGTCGATCACATCAGCTACGCGGTAACCGACATCGACAAGGCAATCGAGGCATGGTCGAGACTCTACGGAATCGGACCCTGGACGTTTATGGAAAACGGCGGCACCGATGTCAAGGGAAGACCCTGGAAAATACGAATGGCCTTTGCCTACGTGGGCCCGACAGAAATCGAACTGGTGCAATGTCTGGAGGGAAGAATCTTCCAGTCAAAGTTTATCGGCACGTGGGGCGAGGGCCTGCATCACCTTGGATTTCGAGTGGATGATGTCGATGCCGAGGTGGCAGAACTGGTGGAGGGGGGCGCCACGCTTCTCATCCATGATCCCGGTCAATTCGCCTACCTCGATGCGGGAGGGGCCGGTGGAGCCATCTTCGAGCTGATGCAAAGACCGGCTGAATAGCCGGAATCTTTGGGAAAAGGCAGGTCACAAACGCCGGGGGACGGAAGTCGGAATACTGGTCTCTGTCAATACCCTTTTATACTTTTGATACTCTTCCTGATCTCGATCCCTTTTCCTCCGGCTCATCGTCCATGTTATCGTCCATCTTATCCTTGACAAATGAATTGGGGGGGGGAGGGGGGGATGCGTTCCCTTGCGTGGGGTATAAAACAGGGGTATAAACAAGGAGGGTATAAAACATAGAACGGGGTATAAAACATGGAACGCTTCAAACAGCAGATAGAAACACTCCTTGCCGATGCGGACGTGAAGATTGATGGATCCCACCCCTGGGATATCGCTGTTTACAATGATAAATTGTATCAGCGGGTTCTTTCCCAAGGCTCTCTGGGCCTCGGAGAGGCCTACATGGATGGCTGGTGGGACTGCCCGGCCCTCGACCAGTTCTTTGACAAGGTTCTGTCCGCGGATCTAGACGAAAAGATCCTAAACTGGAAGGTTGTCATCCAGCATCTCAACGCTACCCTCTTTAATCTTCAGAAAAAATCGCGGGCGTTTCAGGTCGGCCGACATCATTATGACCTGGGGAACGAACTCTATAGATCGATGCTCGATGAGAGCATGACTTACTCATGTGCCTACTGGAAGGATGCGAATACCCTTGACAAGGCGCAAGAGGAAAAACTCGGTCTTATCGCTCGAAAGATACACCTGAAAGAAGGGATGCGGATCCTTGACATAGGGTGCGGCTGGTGCGGCTTTGCCCGGTATGCCGCCAAAAAGTATGGCGCCGAGGTCGTCGGGACGACTGTTTCGGAGGAACAGGTCAAACTGGGGCGCGAGCGGTGCGAAGGGCTTCCCGTGGAGGTGCGGCTACAGGATTATCGGGATCTTGAAGGGCAGTTTGATGCCATTGTCTCCATCGGTATGATCGAACATGTTGGCCGGAAGAACGATCGGACCTTTATGAAGATAGTCCACCGCTGTTTGAAAGAAGGCGGATTGTTCCTCCTGCACACCATAGGCGGCAACAGATCCGTCAGGAAATGCGAGCCCTGGACCGAAAAGTATATATTCCCGAACGGCATGCTCCCCTCGATAAAGCAACTGGCGAAGGCCTTCGAGGGACTGTTCGTTGTGGAGAACTGGCAGAATCTGGGGGCGGATTATGACAGGACGCTGATGGCGTGGTTCGCGAACTTCGACAAAAATTGGGACAGGATAAGGCATCTCTACGACGAACGGTTCTACCGCATGTGGAAATACTACCTGCTTTCCTGCGCGGGGGCGTTCCGGGCGCGCGAGAATCAGCTGTGGCAGATAGTCCTCTCGAAAGGGGGCGTGAAGGATGGCTGGGCGGAAGCTAAGCTCCGCCGATGATACGCGCCATTCTTAACCACCCTGACCTCCGGCTTGCCAGGTTATAAGCGCCGAACATCCATGCCCCGCCGGATACCCGACACGTCATGGGTGGTGGTTCCGGGCTGCTGATCCATGACGATCAACTCCATCAATACCCTCGATATTCCGGGGATATTTCCATTGACCCTGAAGGACGATTCTCTTATACTATCTTCACGAAAAGGGAAGTCTTTGTGATGGATATCAGAGGATATTCTCCCTCTGCCGGCACTCTTTCTCCGGCAGAGTCTTCAAGGATGAGCTTGTTTGTCGTCAGGCTGATGACGGGCACAGGGTAAGGTGGGAAGGGATAAATGGGAAAAAAATCAATCATAATCTTTTGGCTGTCCGTCGCTGTTTTTACCATTCTCTGTGGCACATTGCATGCCGTGGAAGTCGAAACACTCGTCAGTGACGCCGTTAATTATTACAGGGGGAACGCGTCCTTTTCCGTAGTTGTTATGACCATACATCGCCCCGG
>Ga0307990_1000193_pt1 | contig 59199 bp, 56 predicted proteins | sample EllFjometagen129_FD_203168 | JGI IMG/M metagenome (GOLD analysis project Ga0307990, IMG submission 203168) | Marine microbial communities from Ellis Fjord, Antarctic Ocean - #129 | ecosystem: Environmental > Aquatic > Marine > Unclassified | place: Southern Ocean | collected 2014-10-08
GCATAGTCTTAACAACGCTTCGATCATTAAACTTGCGTCCGTAAGTCGCAACGTATTCAACCTCTGACATAACATGGACAATGTCATTTTGAATTTGATAAGCCAAGGCATTTGATATTAAAACAATATCAAGTGCATCTTGAATCGAAACACTTTTAAGATAAAGCGTTACGCGTCCTTCAACACTTTTGCTTGTTACAACATTAAAATCGCCCTTGATTGCTAGAAACTTAATGACATCGATAATATTCATATCTCTAACGTCGAGTGTGATCTTTCGATTAATACGCTCTTCTAAAGGTTCTTGCTTTTCCTCAAACTGGATAGAACGAGGTTGATCCACTGGGCCAAGAGCAAAGATTCTCGACGGGAAAACCATCAAAACAACAAAAGCCAAAACAAACAAAACCATTCTCAAATATTTTGTATATTTTTTTTGATTTATCATAAACGAATTTCCATTTCTTGATCTTCAAAACTAAAAATAACACGATCAGCGTAAATCTTCTTAATTTTTACTTGATTAATATTTTCACCTTCTTTTAAAAAAAATGTCATCCCTTCAGCATTCTCGACCATCGCAGATGCTGAGCCTGGTATATCCAACCAGGAAATACCGACTAGCTTTAAGCTCTCAAGCTTAGCAGCTACTCTCTGAGTTCCAATGGGAGCATTGCTCGCAACTTCAGATTCTTTCTGCTCATAAGGTCTAAAAATATTTCGTCTTAAAATTGTCTCTAAAAATGATGTCAGCTTCTCATAGCTTGGCATAATTCCAGACCCTGAACCAAATTTTGATTTTGTAATATTTTTTACAAAATTTAAATTTGCTGATAATTTCTTATTTTCACCCTGATAAGTAATCCCAAGAAAAAGAACTGAACCAATAATCATTGCCGTCAAGACAAGATTTGCCTCCTTAAGACCAATTGATTTCAAATTTGGTACACTAAAATTAAACCCTCTAAGTTTTTCAGAAAAATCAGAAATGATTGAAGAACCAGAAGCTCCTGATCCTTTTACTGCAGAAGCAATTTCTTGAGCAACGTGTTCGGTTTGCTGAGAATCCTGAGACTGATCAGCTGATGCAGACTGATTTTCCTCTTTAGCTCCGTCTTCAATAATCTTTAAAAGTTTTTGTTCTGCGGTTTCTTTTTTAGACATTTTCTTTGCACATTAAAATGTAGGATTTCCTCGGTGGAATTTTTCAGCACGCCCCCACCCGACACGACGCTCTTTCTCTAAAACACTCAAAACAATATCGCGATCAACAACTTCTCGATTCTGTAAAATTAATTCTTTTAAAACTTTATGGCATAACATTGTAATGTGTCGAGGATATCCACGCGAGTAATTGTAAATCTCGCTGACAGCTTCATTGTTAAAAAGCTCCATGTGACCTTCATATCCAGCTTTTTGTATTCGATAATGAATAAGCCCCTTTGTCTCCTCGAGATCAAGAGGGTTTAACGTATATTTAAAACTTACACGATCAATAAAATTTGGCATCGAAACAATTTTCGAATAAAGTTCAAGCTGACCTAAAAGAACGAGTTGGATAAGCTTGTATTCATTTGTTTCAAAATTTAAAAGAACACGTAAGACTTCAAGTGTAACTAAGTTTAATTTTTGCGCTTCATCAACAATCAAGATAATCGTTTGTTTTTGCTCAGCCTTTTGAATAAGAAACCTCTCGACAGAGTCTCTTAACTCTAAGATTCCCGCCATATCTGAAACAGAATCACTTTTCATTTCAATGTCAAAGTTTCTTAGAAGAGTTGTTAAAAATTGCTCTTCTGTCTCAAAATCAGGATTTAAAATCATATGAAAAATCATATTTCCGCGATCTTTAAGCTCTTGAACAAGTTTTCTAGAAAGCGTTGTTTTACCAGTTCCAATATCGCCAAGAATAACAGTGAGTCCGCGCCGTAAACGAAGCTCAATTAAAATGCTTGTTAATGCCATATCGTGTTCTTTGGTAAGATAAAAGAATTGGGGATCTGGGCTGGTTGAAAAAGGTTCTTTTTTAAATCCGAGTAGTGTGTGGTATGCCATAGGACGCTATATACTCTTAGAATGTATTATAACATTATTTATTTAAATATATATATTTGATAGGAGTATCTTATCATAAGTACCTGTCTTTGCAAGTACTTATTGATTCTTTTTGAATAACTTTGGAAGGAAAAAACGGGTGATTCCGTAAGCAAAGCCGAGGCTTCGATAGAATGAACGAATAAACATAATGCCAGACAAAAAGATGCCTTCCGGCACATTTTTTGTCATTAAAAATCCATAAAAAAGCTCAATTGCAAGAAGCAAAAGAAGCAATAAAATTGCACCCGAGAAAACAGGAAAACCGACTATAGACAAAAGAGTTGCCATTAAAAAACTAAAAACAAGTCCAGGTTCAGCAATATCTTTCCAAAAAGTGTAGTCGTCTCCTCGAGCCATAAGCGGATGGCTAATATAAACTTTAACACGCCAGAATCCATGACGAAACTGTTCTAAAAAATATTTTTTAAAAGAAACTGGGAAAAAATGATCAACAATAGACCTACGCTCAAAATAGATCTTTGATCCCAGATTTAAAATTTTATAACTTAAATTGTTATCCTCCCCGCTTGGGCTACGGTACTGAGAATCAAACCCGCCAGCAGCTTCAAAAATATTCTTTCTGACGCAAAAGTTATAGCTACCAAAAGACTTGGGAAAATCTGGCATAAGGGTTTTGTGACGAAAGAGAATTTCTTTGTGGATGCATCTTGCTAATAAATTCTTTGGATTTGCAATCCCATAGCTACCGCAAACAACACCAATCGAGATATCAGAAAAATGATCCATTGATTTTTGAATCCAATCTACATGAGGAATACAATCTGAATCCGTAAAAAAAACAAAATCGCCTTTAGCTATTGAAAAGCCACGATTTCGCGCTGTTGCTGGACCTGCATTTTTTTGATAAATATAAACAATATTTTCAAAAGACTTAACAAGATCTGTTGTTTGATCAGTTGATCCATCATCTACAACAATAATTTCTATAGAATCTGAATATGTCTGACTTAAAATAGCTTTTAGAGTTGAACCTAAAGTTTTTTGTGCATTGTATGCGGGCACGACTATTGAAACAAGCGAATTTACCATGAAAAGCTATTCTCCTTTAAGAGTGCAAACTTCTTTTTCTAACAAAGCAATCTTTTGCGCCATAATATCATTGCGTTTATTTTGATCGCATAAAAACGTAGACAACAAAAGACTCAAAAAAAGGAAAAAACAAAATAAAGAAAAGAAAATAAAATTACTCATCAACTTAAATCCAAAGAAATCCGAACAAAGAAATAAAAAACGATCAAAAGTTGCAAAACCAGCTCCTAGGATTCCTAAACAAATCCATCCAGCAGCATATTTAAAAGTTAACTTTCCTCGTCGAGAAAAATCAATAACAATAAAAAGAATTGCGAGAGACAGCCCTATCGTTACAATTTTAAGTGTCATAATCACCTACCTCTTTTTTGTTTGAATCATGCATAACAATATTGCAAACGTTACCTTAACCATATAATACAAAGTTCTAAAATATCGAATTGATGAATGTCCTGAAATGCGCTGTTTCATCTCAACAGGTATCTCAAGAATGCGAAGTCCGCACCGTTTCACCTCAACAATAGATTCTGGCTCTGGAAAATCTAGAGGATAATCTTCTGAAAAAATTTCAATAACTTTTCTTCCACAAGCACGAAAACCAGATGTCGGATCAGTTATTTTTAATCGAGTTAAGAAACTAATTAAATTTGAAAAGAAATGAATACCGATACGGCGAACCCATGATGACTGATATCCAAGATTTGGCGGTAAAAATCGACTTCCAATAACTAGATCAGCATCACTGCTAACAATAGGATCAATAAGTTGAGCTAAAAATCGCGCATCGTGCTGCCCATCTCCATCAAATTGAATCGCTATATCGAATCCACATCGCGCTGCATAAAGAAATCCCGTTTGAACAGCCCCACCAATTCCAAGATTAAAAGGCAATCTTGCAACATGAACATTGCACATTTTTGCAGCTTCATACGTATTATCGCTAGAGCCGTCATCAACGATTAAAATCTCGCAATCAAATCCACTTGTTCGAATATCTTCAACAACTTGAGCTATATTACCACTCTCATTAAACGCTGGAACAATGACTAAAATTTTCATTCTATTTCTTTCTAATAATGCCGCCCTCTTTAAGGCGTCCCACCAAACTATAATCAACGATCAAACTATTCAAATAAATAATCATGCCCCCTTTTAATGACCGATCCTTCTTAATCACAATAGACATAGGGCGCCCAAACTTCTTTTTTGCAATTTCAACAATACGATCTTGAATTTTCTTCGATATTCGAAAAGGCGATGATACAAGAATGCTTCCTAGCTTTAAATCATCAGGTTCAAGCTTTGCATTCTTAAATGTTTTAACAGCAAGCTCATTAAGCTGGTGATCAAGAATTTTCTTAAGAACAAAAATAACAATCGACCCCAAAATAATTTGCATTATAAATATTTGCGTAAGGGCTTCAATCATTTAATTCTCCTAATTCTTCTTAAAATATATTTTTACTAAGATTTGCCTGTAAAAAACCAGCTGCAAAATACAATAAATCGACACCTTTGTTGTCGACAAGAACTTGTGGCATTAAACCATCAAAATCAAATGCCTCCCCATTCGGGAAATATCCTCTAGCCGTAACTAAAACAAGCATAGAATCATTATCCAAATTAAACATACTCTTTAAGAAAACTTGTCCTGCTGTTCGCTTTCCAAGTAAAACTGCTCTATTTTGCTTTTGCATAACTCCAGAAAAAAGTTCAGAAGCACTTCCACTTTTTTCATCAACAAGAATTGCAATTGGCCCAGAATATCGATACGGCAAAGGAACCTCAGGAACATCTAACGTATTGCGGTGATCATCTTTTCTTAAGAAATACACAAATTCAGGACTTGGTTCAAGAAAAAATGAAAGAATTTCACGCGCAGCTAACGGAGGTCCTCCAGGATTACCCCTTAAATCTAAAATTAATCCTGTTGACCCTTGCTGATTAATCATAAATAAGTAGCGCGACAAATCTTCAGATGTCTTTCGATTAAAACGCTCAATCAAAAGACAATAAACATTTGGCAAATATGTTGCTACTGGAAATACAGTTTGCTTAAAATATTCTTTGGATACAACAACAATTGTTTTTTTATGATTTTGAGTATCAAAATATCGAATTTTTACTCGCTTACTAATTTCAGGAGTTAATCTTTCGATAATTTTATCAACTGTTAAACGCAAAACTTTTTTGCCATCAATTGAAATTAAAACATCATTTACTCGTAACCCTTTTAAGAACGCATCAGACCTTGGCTCAATAAAAGTTACACGATACCCTTGCTCTGTCAACTCCCCTTCAATGCCAAGATCAGATTTTCTGCCCAACACTTCATCCTTAAAATCATCAACAGCCTGAGGAGGAAATAAAGCTGAAAAGATATCTTCTTTTGTCTTTAAGAAATCAACAAGCAACGCTCCCGAGCGCATCGAAATGAAATCATCAAAATTCTTTCTGTCGTCGATCTTTGTGTAGATTTCCGAATCAAACTTCTTCAAGAAACGATCAAAATCGTTTCTACGAATTGGATAATAATACTTTTGATCCATCGTCAGATAAATTTCTTCAAAGAAGTCTAAATAACTTTGATAAACTTCATTTTTCTCTAAATTAGGATCTATGTTTAGTTGGGCAAAAACATTTTGAAGAAAAATAGAAGAAATAAAAAGAGTGCCAATCAAAAAACAAATACTTCGATTTTTCATGTTTTTATTATAACATATTTGTATTAATGTCTATGGTTTTTAACAAAAATTTGCAAATAAAAAGGCTCGCTTATTTTATCAAGCGAGCCTTTTTATTTATATTTTAAAAAAAATCTATAAAACGTCTTCTCGAACTTCTTTTACTTCCACAAGCGAAATAACACCATCTCCATTTGTATCATATTCTTCTAAAATATCAGACCTTGAAACAATTTTTCCACCTTTTTCAACTGTTTTAATAACTCTTCGCAAGTAAACCTTAGATTCCGCAGGTTGAAATTTACCATCACGGTTTACGTCATATCTCTTCTCTGCACGCGTTTTTATTATAGGCTCTTCTCTCATCCAAAGAGGAAGATCATCTTCAGTCATAGCTTTTTCGGATCCGCTATTTTGCTGTCTCTCTTTTAAAAATCGATTTCGGCGTTCCCAATCAATTAATCCGGCAAAAGAATCAAAACAAAAAATTAAAGCTAGAGCGCAAACAACAGATAAACTAAATATTTTTTTCATCAAACCCTCCTTAAAGGATTAAGACTAAAACCTTCTTTTAATCATAAATTTATTATATAAGACAAGCCCGACTTGTCAATGAATTTAGAAAAATTTAACAAAAATTCTTGCTTTTAAATATATTACTAATATTTTTTACTAATTAAACCTTAAGAATCTCTCCAAACACTCTTTCTCGTCAAGATTTATGCTATTCTCAACTGAGGAAATAGGAAATTGCTTTGCAATCGCCATCTTAATATTCTCTGAAGTTTTATCAATATTTGCGACAAATTCTTTATGGACTCTGCCATTCCGATAATCAGGACAACTTTTAGGAACTTTAAGATATTTTTCAATGTTTTTTAAATTAAAATCATAAAGAATTGTCCCATGATGAAGAATAAATTTCTTTGCTCGCTTTTGTGCGTTTCCAGAAATTTTTTTATCTGATCCTTTAATCGCAATGTCAGAAATAGGATGCCAAACTGCCTGAACTCCAAGAGATATTAATGCCTTTATGACTTTTTTTAAAATAAATTGATAAGATTTTTGGATAATAAGCAAATCAGAATGACTATCTTTAGATAAAATGAAAGAAAAATTTAGACATCCCTTCCCTTGCAAAACAGTTCCACCTCCGGAGCTCCTTCGTAAAATAGGAATGTTATTTCTTCTAGCATTATCAATGCGAACATCATCTTCAAGACTAGAAGTTTTTCCTAAAACAATAAATAGTTTGCGCGATTCCCATAATCGTAAAGTTTCTGACGCCTTTTGTTCCTCAGCTAAAGAAAGCAAAACATCATCAAATAAAATATTTTTACGAGGATCTAAAAAAGAAATGTTCTTCAGTTTCATTTATTTAAGAAATAATTGCAGGCAACATCGCGAGCGGCCTTGACCTCATCTGGTCTGCAGACAGAAGTTGTTTTTGGGAAATTTTTGAATTCCTCAGGATTATTTTCAGCTAGTTTAGCAGCTTCAATCATAACTTCGATAAATTCATCAATTTGCTGTTTTGATTCTGTTTCAGTAGGCTCAATCATGATAGCCTCTTTAACAATTAAGGGAAAATATATCGTCGGAGGATGAAATCCCTTATCAATTAAGAATTTTGCAATATCAATCGCATGAACTCCATTCTTTTCTTGCCGAGATGCTGAAAAAACACATTCATGCATGCATGTTCGATCAAAAGGCAAATCAAAATACTTTTTAAGACTTTCCATAATATAATTTGCGTTTAAAACCGCGTGATCGCTAACTTCTTTCAATCCTTCTTTTCCAAGCATCATAATATAAACATAAGCCTTTAAAATAACGGAGAAATTTCCATAAAATGCTGCTACATAACCAATGCTCTTTGAATAATCATAATCCAAAGCATAAACATCATCTTTTTTCTTAATCACCCTCGAAATTGGAAGAAATTCACAAAGAGATTTTTTAACCCCTACGGGTCCAGATCCAGGGCCACCTCCGCCATGTGGCGTTGCAAACGTTTTATGTAAATTAATATGAACAATATCAAAACCCAAATCTCCAGGACGCGCACGACCCAACACTGCATTTAAATTTGCACCATCATAATACATAAGCCCATCAACTTTATGCACAGCCTCGGAAATCTTATCAACATCTGAATTAAATATTCCTAAAGTATTCGGCGCTGTAAGCATAACTCCAGCAAGTTCATCAGTAATTTTGTCTTCAATATCTTTTAAACTTAAAACACCATTTTTATCTGTTGGAACTGAAACAATATCATACCCTGCAATCGTCGCGCTTGCTGGATTTGTTCCATGCGCTGAATCAGGCACAATAATATATTTTTTCTTATTTCCTTTTGCGCGATGATATGCAGAAATTAACATGACTCCCGTTAGTTCTCCATGCGCACCAGCCAACGGTTGCATAGTAAAACAATGCATTCCTGCAATTTCCGAAAGAAGCTGATCCATTTCATAAAGAACCTGTAACGCGCCCTGAACAAGATCTGGATCTAATTGCGGCAAAACAGGATGCAAGTTTGCAAATCCATCAATACTAGCAACTGTTTCGGAAATTTTCGGATTATATTTCATCGTACAAGATCCAAGTGGATAAAAATTTGCATCAACAGAATAATTTAATTTTGAAAGTCTTGTAAAATGACGCACAACATCTAATTCTGAAACTTCTGGCCACTGGCACTCCGTCTTCCTTATATATTGAGACGGAATCTTTGATGTAACATTAACGTCCGATTTCGGAAGTTGATATCCTCTTCGCCCTGCAACGCTTTTTTCAAAAATTAATTGCACAAGACCTCCTTTAAAGCATCTACAAAATCAATAATTTCCTGTCTTGTTCGCTTTTCAGTTACAGCAATCAATAAATAATTCTTCATTTCTGGATAATACCGCGACAAAGGAAATCCTGCCGCAAAACCTTTCTTGATCATCTTCTTTACAACATCACTTGCATCAGATGGCAATTTTACAGTAAATTCATTAAACGTAGGCGATGAACGCTTAACCTCAACACCCTTGACGCTTTCAAGCATTTCACGTGCAAATTCAGCTTTTTCAAAATTCAATTGAGCCAAATCAATAAGTCCCCTCTTTCCTAAAAGAGACATAAACATAGACGCTTGCACTGCACACAGCGCAACATTAGTACAAATATTTGATGTTGCTTTCTCTCGACGAATATGCTGTTCTCTCGCCTGCAATGTATTAACAAAACAACGACTTCCTTCTTTATCTTCAGTTTGTCCAACAATGCGACCTGGCATTTTTCGAACATATTTCTTTTTAGTTGCCATAAATCCTAAATAAGGACCCCCAAAATTCAATGGAATGCCAAGACTTTGTCCTTCCCCTGTAACAATATCGACATCCATTTCCCCGGGTGTCTTTAAAATTCCCAAAGAAACAGGATAAACGCTTTCAATAACCAAAATACCCAGCTTATGTGCAGATTCAATGATATCGCTATGATCATCGATGGCACCAAAGAAATTTGGATTTTGCAATATAATTGCCGAAGTATTTTTATCTAGCATACCGAGGATTTCTTTACGATCCGCACGCCCATGAACAACACTCGCTTCTTTGAATTCAATATCTAGGTTTGAAGTATAACTTCGAATAATTTTTCTATAAATTGGGCTAACACCACCATCCATAATAATTTTTTTTCTGCGATTAATACGGATCGCCATCATCATTGCTTCATATAAAGCCGTTCCACCATCATAAAGAGATGCATTAACCATATCCATGTCTGTCAATGTCGCTATCATGCTTTGAAATTCATAAAGAGATTGCAAAATGCCTTGTGAAGTTTCTGGCTGATACGGAGTATACGCTGTATAAAATTCTGCTCTTGAAGAAAGAGCTCCTACTACCTGCGGAACATAATGATCATAAAAACCAGCTCCTAAAAAAGAAACTAACTTTACATTATTCTTTTCTGCAATTAAATTAAATTTCGTTAAAATCTCAAATTCAGAAATACCAGGCGGAATATTGAAAGATTTTGGTTCATGCCGTGGTTGAATATCAGAAAAAAGACTATCAATGGACTTCTTTCCAATAATTTTTAGCATTTCGTCAACATCTTGTGCGGTGTTTGCAATAAAAGAGCTCAACGATCCAGCCCTTCTAGAAACTTCCTATATCCCTCGACTGTCATCAAATCATCTTTTTCACCAACATCCGATGACACCATCTTAGCAATCCATCCTTTTTGATAACAAGATTTATTCATAAGCTCTGGTGATGATGAAAGATTTTGATTAACCTCAATAATTTTTCCAGAAATAGGAGCAAAAATATCACTTGCGGCTTTAACAGATTCAACTGAGGCAAATTGTTCAAATTGATCAACTTCAACGCCAACCTCAGGCAATTCAACAAAAGTAATATCGCCTAAAGCGTTCTGTGCATATTCTGCAATGCCGACAAAGGCGCTTCCTTCTTCGAAACAAACCCATTCATGATCTTTAGTATAGAAATATTCTTCTTCATTACCCATAACAAGCTCCTTTTGAAACGATTTATTTTTTTAATGATCCATTCTTTAAAAACGGCTTTTTTACTAAATCTGCTGCTGCCAAGCTTTTTTCATTACCAAAAAATATTTTATCGCTCAACAGCTGTATGTCAACATTAATTAAACCAATTCCAATACCCTTCTCCATAAATGGAGAAAAAACACCACTCGTAACAATTCCAATCTCTGCATGATTTTCATCATAAAGCATCTGTCCATGACGAGGAGATCGACGTGTTTCTGAAACAAAATAAATAATTTTTCGCTTTAAGCCTGCTTTGCTTTGTCCTGATATTGAATCGCTTCCAATAAATTTCTTATCTAAATAAATAAAACGACTCAAACCCGCTTCTAACGGAGAAATTTCATCAGTGATTTCATGACCGTAAAGACTATACGCCATCTCCGTTCTAAGAATATCGCGTGCACCTAACCCAGCTGGCCCAACTCTTGGATCATCAAGCAGTTTCTCCCAAACATCTTTTGCATGATCAAAGTCTAGAAAGATTTCATATCCCAATTCTCCAGTATATCCGGTTCGACTAATAATACTTTCTTGACCTAGAATATTGAAAGTATCAAAAGAAAAATATTTTAAATTCTCAATGCCAGGCACAATTTCTTTCAGAACATCTCGAGCTAAAGGCCCTTGCAAATCAAGCTTTGCTGTTATATTAGAAATATCCGAAATCGCATTCGGGCTTACAAGGTGACTTTTTAAATAATCAAAATCTTTTTTAATATTTGCCGCATTAACAACAAGCAAGAATTCTTTTTTTGAAATACAAAAAATAATTAAATCATCAACAACTCCGCCCTCATCGTTGAGCATCAAACCATATCGAGACGCCCCAACCTTTAAATCCTGAAGAGAACAAGTAACAACTCGATCCAGCCCATCTTTAACAAGATCTCCTTTAAACATAATCTCTCCCATGTGGGATATGTCAAAAAGTGCACAACTTTTACGACATTGCTCATACTCTGAAAGAATGCCATCATACTGAACAGGCATAAGCCACCCACCAAAATCAACCATGCGCGCATTAAGCGTACAATGATTTTGATATAAAGGTGTTTTTTTAAGAGAAGATTCTATCTGCATGGAAACCATCTATGATTTACTGAAATCGTCATATAAAAAGAAGAAACCTTTGTAAAGATGATTTCGATTTTTTTTAGAAATTTGAAAAACAAATAAAAAACGCGCCTGGGTGGATTCGAACCCCCGACACCTAGTTCCGAAGACTAGTGCTCTATCCAACTGAGCTACAGGCGCAATTTATTAAAATCATTGCTCAAAACAGGTTCTATTTATACCAAAAATATTTGCCTATGTAAAGAGCGAAGCGTCCCTCCTTGTATTTACATTTTTTTTAAGATATAATGTCGTTGAAATTTAATTCTATAAATATGAAAAATAAAAAAATACCCTATTTATCAAAGTTCTTAATTGGCGCACTTGTTATTCTAATCGTCAGCAACCTTGTTCTGAATTTTATTAGCATCATGGCTCAGATTACAACAGTAGCAAACCGATCAGTTGAACCAGGTTTTCAATATTTCGATCTCAAAGAAAAACTTGAAGATTATGACATTGTTGGATTCTTGAGCGAAACAACACCAACACCAGAAGATAACGACGGACGCTTTATGATGGCTCAATACATACTTGCACCAATTTTGCTTGATCTAAACAATCCAGCTCATCACATTAACATTATTGATGCATCAACACCTCAAAAAGCTGGATCAATTTTATCCATTATTAAAGGAAAACCTATCTATATAAACCCTTTTGGGAAAATAATTGTCGAGCGTAAACTATGATTAATCTCCTCACATATCTGATATCTCTTTTTATCGGATTCTTTACTATTCGCCTTATTCTTAGAAATCAACCTCAAATTTCAGGCCTACTAATTCTCTGCCTATCTCTGGGTTTAGGACTTGGAATATCAGCATCTATCACATTTTATTCATTCTTTATTTTTAGGGAATTTAATCAAACCGCAATTTTAACAATTAATATTGCCACCCTTTTAAGTTTATTTATTACAAATATTTTCTATTTCTCTTCGCCAGAAAACAAGATTGAAACTGAAAATCAATTACCAAAAATTAATAATAAATTCTGGATAACAGCATTTATTGCTTGGGGAGTTGCGATTATCGGCATCTCCATCTTGTCTCAACAATATCCATCTGGTGGTTGGGATGCTTGGGGACTCTACAACATGAAAGCCAAATTTCTTGTTTTCGGCTCTGAACGTTGGGCAGATTTTGCAAAAGCTCATTGGCACACGCAACCAAGCTACCCAATCTTGCTTCCGTTAATTAACACATGGATTTACTCAGTATTTCAAAGTGGTATCGTCAAAGCAGCATCGTTAACTTCTATAATTTTTTCGGCTACATGCGGACTTCTCATCTACAGCGGCCTCTCCCAATTTATAAAAAAATGGGTTGCCTTATTAGCGTCTGTTTTATTAATGACAACACCTTCTTATATTTTCTGGAGCACAACTCAATATGCAGATATCGTTTTAGCTTATTTTCTTCTTTCCAGCGTCATCCTGCTAACTCTGACAATGAAAACAAAGAATCACAGATTTTCTCTACTGACTGGATTATTTCTGGGATTAATGCCGTTTGCAAAAAATGAAGGCATCGTCATGCTTTTCCTTCTGATTGGACTTACCATTGGATATTTGTTTTTAAATAAAAATATTGATCCTGATAAAAGACTTAAAATTATTAAATTTTTATTAATCGGATTTGCCTGCACAGGTGCAGCAACTATAATTTTTAAAATCTTTCTTGCTCCAAGCACTCGAGAAGTTTTATTTAATCCTTTAACAAAGAATCTGGAATTTTGCAATCTAAACGGGTTATTAACAACTGTTGGCTTTTACGGATCAGAGCTTACGGATAAGAAGTGGAACTTTATTTGGATATTTATTTTTCTACTTGGGATATTTAAACCAAAAAATCTTATTCAAAATGAAAATAAAATTTTTAGCATCTTCTTTGTTCTTTTTGGTTTTATCCTTCTTTATGTTTACCTCACAACGGCACACTTTGACCTAACCTGGCGCCTTGAATGCACAGCAAGCCGCATCATTCTTTATCTTCTTCCAACTGCTTTATTTGTTAGTTTTTACTCTTTTTGGCAGGAAAAATCTTAATAAGCTTTAAGTTCTGGTTTCTTGATACCATGCGCTTCCATTTGACGCACCAAAGATTGACCATAATGATACAATGCATTTACAGAAAATCCACCGACAAATAAATTTGCATATTTATTTCCAACTTCCAGCTCTTCAATAATTAAATCATGCAGACCATACGGCACATGCTCGCTAAACATAAACGGAGTCTTAACGCCAACCCAAACAATATTTTTTGGGTTAATCTTTTCAAATCCTTCAAAATTTCGAACTCCCCCATACGTGCACGGATATAGATAAATCATAATATCTAATTTCTTGGAAGTAAATCCCATCTCTGGAAATGCTAATACTTGAGCTAACGTAAATGGCGCACCAATAATTAAGTTTGAATACTTTTCTTCAAGCAATTTCGCAAGTTTCATGTGCAACAAAACATCATTTCTATATTCAAGGCTTCGTTCTGTAATCGCATGATCCTGAATTTTAACAGGCTCATAAGGAAGTCCGTAGGAACACAAAAATCCAATAAAGATTAGAGCCATTACGCCCTGCTCTAATAATTTCTTATTTTGAATTAAATTGTTTGCAACATAAAAAGCGCCAAGAATCAACGATGGCAACAAAAGCAATGTATATCGTGGAGGAATCCAGCCTGAGTTTAAGAATAAAACAAACCACCCCATCGAGCAAACAAAAATAACCATAACTTCGAAATGAGAAAGTATAAACTCATTCAAAGATCTTAAAACACTCTTATTCTGCTTTCGAATAAATAAAATTGCAAAAACAATTAATGCGATAAAACTAAACGTATAAAAATAAGTCACAGGAAATGTCTTGATTAAATAAAATCCCTGAAACATGCCCACCTTATCAACCTTGCTTCCATCCAAATTCATAAAAAAGAACAAGCTAAGTGCTCCCGCTATTGCAAAGAAAACAGAAAGAATGCTTGAGCCTAGAACTTTTAAATTTCCTTTTTGTTTCTCTGCAAAGAAAAACAAATATAATCCAACAAATAAAACAACTCCGCCCATATACACTGAATACAATTTTGTAAAAATAGCAAGACCGGCAAAAAGAGCGCCACGAAGAATCTTCTTATTTGCTACATAATAAAGACATGCCATCGCAAAGAACAGAACAGGAATTTCCATGTTAATTTGTTCAATTTGACTTTGCACAAGAGGCAACGATAAAAGAAAAATAGTCAACAATACAGATAAACGCTTATTAAAAATTTTATAAGCCAGTGAACGAAAATATGAAAGAATAATCGCACTGGCTCCAAAGATAAGAACATGATTCACGGCGACAAACATTTTTCCATTTGTAAATATTTTCATCAAAATAGCTAAATAAGTCGGATATAAAGAAAAAAGGTAGACTTTCGGTCCGCCTCTAACAAAAACAACCTCTCCTGCCAGCTTCGCATAATTAAAATCATTATGTAAAAGCCAAATTCCTTCAATGACAGGCCCGCTTGCCGAATCGCCATAAGGTGGAAAAAATAAAATTTCAAATTTTGTAATAATAAGGAAGATGAAAAGTGTGGCGGCAAATTTCCAAAAGGTTAATCTCTCAAGATATTTTAAACAAAACAAAATAAGAGCTGATCCAGAAAAAATAAGGCTTACTGGACCAAAAAGAACCTCCTGAGATCGACCCAAATAAAAATCAACAGATTCTGCAACCTTGCCTAAATTGCCAGAAAATAAATTAAGTAAAAAGATTTCATTATTTGCATAAAGATTTTGAATCAAATATGGACTCAAATGCTTAATTGCCAAAGACAGCAACATTAAAGAAAAAATTAACACTTCAATTGCAATTTTATTTCTTTTCATAATCTTTAATCAATTTTATACTCAATAACAAACCTCGGTCTTCGACGAGATTCATCAAATGTTCTCCAAAGATATTCACCTAAAACACCAAGCATCATCATTTGAATGCCACCAACAACAAGAATAGCCACCATAAGTGAAGACCACCCCTGAACTGCAAATCCATACAACAATGCCTTTCCGACAATCCAAGCCGCATAGGCAAAGCCAACAAGCGCTGTTACAAAACCAAAAATGCTCATTGATCGAATCAAGACATGACTAAATGATAAAATCGAATCAATCATAAGTTTAATTTTTTTACTTAAACTCCACTTTGAAGCCCCATTAGCTCTTGCTTCTTTAACATATTCAATTGTTGCTTGAGGGAAACCAAGCCACGCAAGCGCCATATAAATAGAGCTATGTTTTTCTGGCATGCTTTTTAAAGATTCAATAGCTATGCGATCTGCCAAGAAAACATCAACTCCCAAACTCGGCATTTGAACATTTGTTAAAACATTGATTAACGTATAATAAAACTTAGAAAATATTTTTACTGAAAAACTTTCGCCTTGTCGTTTTAATCTTGCTGCCCAAACAATTTTTGCTCCTTCTTTCCAGTTCGCAATTAAATCAAATATCAATTCAGGCGGATCTTGAAGATCTGCAGCCAACGCTATCGCGCAATCACCCTTGCAAGAATAAAGACCAGCCATGAGAGCCGCATGACCTCCACAGTTACGTGCAAATCGAATGATCTTCACGCGCTGATCTTTTGAATGTAAATCTTTTAAAATTTCTGGCGTTTTATCAGCCGAGCAATCATCAACAAAAATAAATTCAAAGTCATACCCCTCTACCTTTTCTACCGCGGATGACAAGCGCTGATATAATTCTTGGAGATTATCCTGCTCATTAAATACGGGAAAAATTACTGAGATCATTTTTATTTCCTTGTATAATTTTTTATACTATTCTTTTCGAATTTCTTTTGCCGGATTTCCAACAACAACAACACCTGACTGAAGATTACCAACAACATTAGATCCCATGCCAACTAAAGCACCTCTACCTATTGAAATATCTTCTCGAATTGTTGCCGATGATCCAATATAAGATTGCTCATCAATCACAACAGATCCAGAGATTGTTACATGGCCACCAAGGCAACAATAATCCTTTATTTTTACATCATGTGAAATAATAGATCGCGATAAAATAACACAATGATTACCAATACTTGCTTTAGAACTTATAAATCCATAAGGCATAACGATTGTATTTACGCCTATTTGCGCATCTTTCGAAACAACACAACTCGAATGAATAATCGTTGCCCATCTTTTAAAATCAATGCCAAGATTATCAATAATCATTTTTCTTTTTAAATAACTATCTGGATGAGCCGGAACAGCCAAAACATAAGCATTTTTATTTTGATCAAAAACTTCACGCCCTCCTAAAACTTTAACATCACAACATTCTTTATCTTTTAACTCCGAGTTGTCGTCTACGAAACCAAGAATATTCCACTCGTCAGATAAAATAGAGCACGACTGAATTGTCACAAGAGCTTCTCTTGCACTACCACCAAATGGAAATAAAATTAAATCTTTAGACATTCTTAAAAGCCTCAACAATTTGTTCTAATTCCTGATCAGTTATCTCGTAAAATAAAGGCAACAAAATACCTCGATTGCGAGTCCGATCTGAATTTGGCAAAGACCATAAATCTGATTTATAAGGAATTTCATGATGTGAATTCATAACACACGGACGCGTTGAAATACCTCGATCCAAGAAATATTGCATTATTTCGTCTCGATCCAATGGTGCAGATTCGTTTAAAACAATAGGAAAATTTTGACAGTTCGAATGACCATAAGATGGATCTAAAATCTTTTCTGCCCATGAAATTTCTGAGAAATTCTTTAAATAAAACTCAGAAATTTCTTTCTTCTTTCGAATCATCTCCGGTAAACGCTTAAGCTGCTCGACACCGATAGCGGCTTGGATATCTGTCATACGGTAATTGTATCCAGTGACAATATAATCTTCGATAATAATTTTCTTTGACTGATGACGAACTAAATCTGAAACTGCCATGCCCTGATGGCGCATCAAGCGAAACATACTATCATATTGCTCATTTGCTGTTGTTAGCATTCCACCTTCCCCTGTGACCAAAGGTTTTCTAGGGTGAAAAGAAAAACATGCAATGTCGCCATGAGGCTTTCCGATTTTTTCCCAAACTTTCCCATCATCAAAAGAAATTTCACTTCCAGTAGCAAATGCAGCATCTTCAACAACAGGAATTTTATACAAATTTGAAAGCGGTAAAATATTCCTTAAATCACACGGAATTCCTAATTGATGAACAGCAACAATAGCAGAAATTCGTCCAACATTCTCTATTTTCCCTTTATCCTGCCCAACTAAATTAGACAAAGGCGATTCTTTTCGAATTAAACGATTAACATGCTTATAAAATAAACCAGTCGGCCTTTTTTCACAATCATTCTCTAAAAAAAGTTTCAAAGCTTTCGGGCACATATTAACACTCTGTGATTCAATATCTACAAAAACTGGCTCTCCGCCACAATAACGCACACTATTCGCTGTTGCGATAAAAGAATGACTAACAGTTATAACAACATCACCAGGCTTAACCCCAACCGCCAACAGAGCTAAATGAAGTGCGGTTGTACAATTTGATACCGCACAAGCATGTTTGGCGCCAACAAACGACGCAAAAGCATCTTCAAATTCCTTAACTTTTGGACCTTGCGTAACCCAACCCGAGCGAATAGATCGCGCTGCTGCCTCAACCTCTTCTTCACCTAAAAAAGGACGCGTGATAGGTATCATTTTCATTAAATTTTCTCCGCCTCAAGCCATTGCACAAGTCTTTCTAGCCCCTGCCTTAAGTCAACCTCAACCTGAAAATCAATATTTTCTCTTGCCTTTGAAACATCTGCCAATCGTCTAAGAACTTCAATTTTATTCCTATCCGCTGGCATGTCTATATACTTTGGCTTTAAATCAGATTTCATAACTTCTAGCAGTGCACAACAAAGTTCTTCAAGCGAGGTTTCTTTTCCGCTTGCGCAATTAAAAACTTGATTACAAGTATCTGCCGTTAAAGCTAAAACGGTTGCGCGCGCAACATCTTCAACATAAATAAAATCCATAGTTTGCTTTCCATCACCATAAATTAAAGGCTGCTCACCTTTCTTAATCAACTGATACCAACGAATCAAAACTTCTGTATATTTTCCATGCGCGTCCATTCTCGGCCCAAAAACATTAAAATAACGAAGAGTATTAAACTTTAGTCCATTCATCTGGTAAAAGGACTGAAACATCAATTCATTGGCAACCTTAAAAGCACCATACAAAGTATAACTATTATAAGGATGATGAGTTTCTTGAGTCGGAAAATTATCCGCATGTCCATAAACTGAAGCGGTTGAAGATAAAACAATTTTTTTAACATTATTTTGTGCACATGCTTCTAAAACATTAAATGTTCCATCAACATTAACTTCTAAAGCATGACGAGGTTCAGCATTACACTGAATAATTTTTAAAGATGCTAAATGAAAACAATAATCAACACCCTTAAAAGCTTCTTTCATAGCATCAGCATCTCTAATATCTTCCTCCATCAAACGTGCTCTTCCCGTTGATAAGGCAGGTTCAATATTTTTCTTTAATCCACGTACAAAATTATCAACAACAACAACTTCTTTGGCACCCTGTCGCAAAACTTCATCAACAACAAAAGAACCAATACACCCAGCTCCACCCGTAACAACAACTTTTGAATCTTTTAAACTATTCATTAAAAATACTCCTGGTAAATTTCTTTAACTCGATTAGAAAAACGCTTAACCACTGATCCACTTTCATTTGGTGAAAAAATATTATTCAACGAATCCTTGCCATTATCTTGCGCTAAACCTATTGCTGCCGCATAAACAGCCGGATTACTTAAGCGCCTAGACTCAACCCCAACTTTTCCGATTTGAGTCTGCAACTTTGTTTTCTTCTCAATTTGTTCAAGCAATCCAGGCAACAAAGATCCACCCCCACTCATAACGATACCCTGAGATAAATGTTCAATAATTTTCTCCTGATTAAGAAGATTACAGAATTGCTTAATAAAATCATGCACCGATGAACAAATTGCTTTCGAAACATCTCCTCGCTGTATTGGAATATATCCAGAATCTTTTTTTACTAAAATTTCACCCTGCTCGACTTCTTGGTCGCAATCCGAAACAGATGCATATGATCGCTTGATATCCTCAGACAAATCAAACGGCAAGCCAAGCTCTTTACTAATTGCATTCGTTAAATGATTTCCGCCCCAAGGAATAATCCGTACAGCTTTCAAAAGATAATCTTTAAAAAATAAAATATCCGTCACTTCAGTTCCTATGCTTACAAAAAGACATCCATCTTTTTTTTGTTGCGAAGATAAGCCAATTTTAGCAGCAGAAAGCGAAGAAAAAAAGATTCTTGAGATCTCAAAACCCGCTTGATTAACAGATTTATAAATGTTATTAACTAAATTATTCTTTGCAACTAACAAAAGACTGTCTACTTCAAGCTTTCGTCCATACAACCCCAAAGGGTTCGTCGCAACATTAAAACCATCAACAACGTATCGTGTTGGGAAATTATGAAATAATCGCTCATCTAAATTTACACCTAAAAGACAAGTTTGCCGACTAATTTTTCGAATATCAAAAGATGTAATCACCTTGCTTCCTCGATCTGTAAGAGGAATAACTGTCTGACTGTTACGGCTATCAACTAGATGACCACCCAGACCAAGATTAACATTCTTAATTTTTATGCCAGATTTCTTAGACAAGCCTGATAGAATGCGATGCGTACAATCACAAAGCTCTCTTAAGTCAGTAACTGATGAACTTAAGATACCTTGAGCATTAATTTGCGAAACACCCAAAAGATCAAGTTGATCCTTTGAAATCCGCATTATACTCGCCTTGATTTTCTGAGAACCCAAATCTAGACCACAATAAATCTTTTCCTTGATCATTTCTTCCTTATAACAGGCTCTTTAAATCGTAAATCAATATATCGAAGATCTTCGATTTTTACGCTCATTTTATTAAGCACCATTTTTAAAGTCTTAGTTTTTTCTGTAACACGATCCTGGTCGATAATAACCTCTGGTCCATCTTTAATATAACAATAAATTTTTGATAAATTCCCGATATTCACTTTTTCAATTTTAATACGTGATGATAGAGATTCACTTTTAAATGCCTTTAAGATTGAAATAGCAAGCTGAGCGCTCTTGCTCTCGATGACACGACCAACCAATACTTTATCTGATCGATATGAAACGCCAAGAATAAGAGGAAGATTTTTATTTACCGCTGTTTTAGAAACAACAAATCCCTTTTCATCAACAGTTACATTTAATCGAGCAATTGAAATAATTGCAAACGGCACACGCTCACTAATCTCAACCGTAATCACATTTGGCAATTGACGCAACACGCGCACACTCTTTGCCTGAGGATATGCCCATCTCAATTGACGCTCAAATTCCTGAAGATCAACTGAGAAAATATTTTTTCCTTTTAAATAAGAAAAGCGTTTTTCTTCTTTAAAAATCTCTCCCGTCGAAGAACGAATAGATGAAACTTTAAAATAAGATAAATTTCTAAAAGCCTGAATACCCTTCTTTGTTGATATAAAAACAATAAATCCAATTAAAAGGATTGCAACAAAATAACGGACAAACTGACCTTGAAAGATCGAGAAATTAAATGTTTGCTTTTTACGTCTTTTATATCGTTTTGCCATAAGTTAAACTCATTAAGATTAAACAAAGTTTTTTAAAATCAATACCGATCGCTAATGCTGCCTTAGGAAGCAAGCTCGTATTTGTCATACCTGGGATCGTATTAACCTCTAAAACATAAGCCACACCATCATCGCCTAAAATAAAATCGGTTCTCGACAAGTCAACACAACCAACAGCTTCATGCACGCATTTTGCAATTTTTTGCATATTTTCTGCAATATCATTGCCAATCTGCGCTGGAACAATATATTTAGTCTCGCCATCTTCATATTTAGCTGAAAAATCAAAAAAACTATTTTTCGAACAAATTTCAACAACAGGCAAGGGCTCAGAACCAATAATTCCAACAGTAAACTCTCTACCAGAAATATATTGCTCAACAATAACTTCTTTATCATAGCAAAAAGCTTTCGTAATCGCATCATTTAAATTATTATAATTATTAATAATATTAATACCTATACTAGAACCTTCAGAACATGGTTTTACAATAAGAGATTCGCCTGAAAATTCTTTTTTAATAATCTGATTATAATCATTACTTGTATCAGAAGAAAGTGCAATGTAGGGCGAAACTTGAACGTTTTTTTCTTTGATCGCTTCATAAGTCAGAATTTTATTTATTGCAATGCGACTTGCAGCTGGACCTGATCCAGAATACGGAATTCTCAATTTCTCTAAAATCTTCTGAATTATTCCGTCCTCTCCAAAGCGACCATGGAGTGCAATAAAAGCGAGATCTACTTCCTGACTTCTTAGCTGATCAACTACTTCATTTTCATCCTCAGAAACAATATCAATTAATAAAACAGAACACCCTGACTCTTTCAATGCATTATAAACAGCTGTTCCTGACTTAATCGAAATATTTCTTTCAGAAGAACATCCGCCCATCAAAACACCAATACGTTTTTCAAAAATATTCTTATCAATATCAAAATTAAAATTCATTTATACTCACCCTGCCAATTGTTCAGAAAGCTTCTTAGCTAATCGGTTAATATTTCCAGCACCTAAAAATAAAACAAAATCCCCTTCTACAGAGTTTTCTAAAAGATAATCAACAATACAATCATATTCTTGATAAACAGCGAAATTTTCTCGTTTCTGACTTATTTCATCGCAGATCATAGACGCTGATATTTGACCCTGAGGTTTTTCACTAGCGCTATAGATATCAGTAATAATAAGTTGATCGCAATTTTGTAAAACATCAACAAACTCATCCTTAAAATGACTCGTTCTTGAAAACCGATGAGGCTGAAAAACAACAACAACTCTCTTCTTCTTAAAATTCTTTGCAGCTTTAAGCGTTACAGCTATTTCCTTTGGATGATGTGCATAATCATCAACAACACAAACACCCTTGAAATCTCCATGCCAAGAAAAACGTCTTTCCACGCCCTGAAATGTTTCTAAACTTTTCTTAATATTTTCCACAGAAACACCCAACGACAATGACATTCCAATAGCCCCTAACGCATTTAAGATATTATGATATCCCGGAATATTAAGTTCAAATTCAAAACTATCTTGTTCTTTGCCGTGATAACAAAATTTAGTTTTAAAACCATTTGATATGATTTCATCTGCAAAAATATCATTACTAGAATCAAGTCCGTAGCTTGTTTTTGATCCTTTAAATTCTTGAGCTAATTGATTTAACGTTTTATCATCACCACAATAAAAAAGACTTCCATTTTCATGAATCTGAGAAATAAATTTCTTATATGCATCAATCAAGTTTTCCAAATTTTTATAAAAATCAACATGCTCAAAATCAGCATTAGTAATAATCGCTTGTTTCGGATGAAAATATAAAAATGATCCATCGCTTTCATCTGCTTCAGCAACAAAATGCTTTCCCTTTCCACAAAGACTACTATATTGGCCCGTCTTTACAACTCCTCCAATGGCAGCGGCTGGATCTAATCCAGCAATAGATAAAATATGTGCAACTAAAGCACTTGTCGTTGTTTTTCCGTGTGCCCCTGCAATAATGATCGTCTCTTTTTCCTCAACCAACTCAGCAAGCGCCTGACCTCTTTTTTTAATTAAAATCTTTTTTTTCTTTGCTTCAATGATTTCCGGATTATCTTGTGATATAGCTGATGAGCAAATAACACAATCTGGATTTGAAATATTCTCAGCTAAATGCCCAATAAAAATCTTCGCCCCTCTATCTCTTAAAAGCCGAGTCATATCATTATCTGCAAGATCTGATCCACTAATTGAAATCCCATTATCTAAAAAGAGTAACGCCAATGTTCCGACGCCAATTCCACCGATTCCTATAAGATGATAATATTTAGTCATTTTTTAAATATGATACCCAAGCTTTATTTAACTGCTCAACATTAGAAAAACGATAATAAGCTTTTTTAAGTGAACGATTAAACGATAATCCTTTTTTAAGATTTCGGCAAAAATTCTGAAATCTAAAACTTCCAAATTCAGAAATCAAATAATAAACAATACTTGCTGATTCTGCATAAAATAAATTAACATCCTCCTGCGTCGATTTACGCGTAAGAGTTAATTCTGATAAATTTTTAAAAGTTTTTTCTTTAATCGCCTGACTCACAAGCTGATTTGAACCCCAGCGTTTTGCTTTTTCCTGATACATCGCAACACCCTCATCAAACCATAAAGGAATCTTAGATTCAAATCCAACGTAATCTCTAAAAATTATATGCCCAAGTTCATGAGGCAAAAGTGAATCAAAAAAACCATGAGCCGACGGAAATGTTCGTATTGTTTTTGAACCTAACATTGTTGATCCAGCCGACCAATGGGCCTGCTTGGCACCCGTAATATAATCATCTTGACTATCATAAATATAAATTTTCACCCGTTCATCCCATGTCCAAATCTTATCTCTTGTGAATCCAAAATCATCAATAATCGTATAATAATAATCCTCTGCAGAATCTAAAACCGTCTTGATAAAATCGCGAGGTGAAGACTTATAATATATAACAAAATGACGCCCCTTCAATTCTTTCCATTCGCTTGATGCCGATGAAACAGGAAGAAATCCCAAGAGTAATGTTACTAAAATAAAAAATGTTAATCTCTTCAAAAAGCAGTCCTCTCTACTTCTTGAGCCAAACGCTGAGATGCCTGTATATCCGATTCCGGAAATAAATTTTTATCTAAATTTATTTTATTCTCTTTATCTTTGAAGAATGACAAAATTTGATTATACAGCCGGTTCGAAGAAAGATTCGAATCCTCAATGACTGTAGAGACACCCAAATTCGAAAGCACTAAAGCATTTTCTTTTTGATGAACTTTTTCGGATGGATACGGAACTAAAATCGAATACTTTTTAAATGCAATAAGTTCAGAAATTGTCGAGGCGCCTGATCGTGCAATAACTAAGTCCGCAACACGATAAGCAGATCCTATGTCATCAAAGAAATCAAAAAGCTTAAAATTTAATTTATTTTCAGAATATTTCTTCCAAAGCTTAGAATAATCGTCTTTGCCGCAAATATGAATGAACTGAAAATTAAAATTCCCTTTAAAAAAGACAGCTGCCTCTGAAAATGCCTTGTTAATTCTTTGGCTTGCTTGACTCCCACCAAAAACAAGAACTGTTGGACATCCGATTTTAAAATCAAAACTCTCAAAATCTTCTCGGGTTCTTGTCTGATTACTCGTGAAACGTGAAGGACATCCGGTCAAAACAACCTTTTTAGAATCAAAGTATCGACTTGCTTCATCAAAACTAATGGCAATTTTACTAGCAAACATTGCCGCTAATCGGTTTGCTCGACCAGCAACAACATTCTGCTCATGAATGACAACCGGAATTTTTAGAATCCAAGCAGCAAAAACAACTGGAAACGACGGATAGCCTCCAAAGCCAACAACAACATCTGGTAAAATCTTTCTTAAAATATAAAAACACTCCCTCGCAGCTTGAATCATTTTTATTACAAAAATAATAATATTATCTGATGACCTTTTCTTTTGACAAACTATCCAAGGCTGAAATTTAGATTTCTTTATAATTTCTGCAGCCAAACCATCAGTCGTAAAAAAAATAACTTGATGAGACCTTAGCAATTCTTGTGCAGTTGATATTGCTGGAAAAACATGCCCACCCGTTCCTCCTGCTGCAATAATTATTTTCATAAATCCTCTTAAAGTAAATCTTGAATTCTTGAAATATTTAACAATATTCCGACGCAAATCATTTGCATGATTAAAGCAGATCCACCGTAACTAATAAACGGTAACGGTAATCCCTTTGTTGGAAAAGCACCAATACTAACACCAATATTAACAATTGCCTGCAAACCTATCAGTGAGACGATCCCAATTGCTAAGAAATATCCAAAAGGCTCCTCTATTCGTTTTGCTATTCTAGCGCCTTGCCAAATAAAAAGCACAAATAAAATAACAACCGTCACTGTGCCTAGAAGTCCTAGCTCCTCACCAATAATTGACAAAATAAAGTCTGTATGAGCAGCTGGAAGATAAAACAATTTTTGCATGCTTTTTCCCAAACCAATACCAAAAATTCCACCTGAGCCCAATGCAATCTGTGATTGAACAAGCTGAAATCCAGCACCCTGCTTATCGCTCCAAGGATCAAGAAACGCCTGAATACGTCTCAATCGATACGGAACACGTGCGATTAAATAATATGCCGCAGGAAGACTCAATACAAGAATACCGGATAAATACAAAAAACGAGTTCCAGCAATAAAAAGCATTATAAAAACAACTGCAGCAATCAAAACAGTTGTGCCAAGATCTGGCTGCTTTAGGATTAAAAACGAAATAGCTCCCAAAACACACATAAGCGGAAAAAATCCATGCAGAAAACTTTTCATCTTATGCTGTTTGCGTGCTATAAAATCTGCAACATAAATTAAAACTGCCAATTTAACAAACTCAGAAGGCTGAAAACCAAACCCGAGAAATCGAAACCACCGACGAGCCCCATAAACCTCTGTTCCAATTCCTGGAATCAAAACTAAAGAAAGTAAAACAATAGATCCAATTAAAATTGGCTTTGCATAACGCGCTAAAATTCGATAATCAATAGCCATAAACGCCACCATGCACATAAATCCAATCACCAAATAAACCAAATGCCTTTGTAAAAAATATCCACTAGATCCAAGTTCTTGCAACGCATAAATTCCGCTCGAACTAAAAATCATAACAACGCCCAGACAAAGTAAAACTGTCACAATAACGCCAATCGATATTCTCAAATCTCTCATTATAATTTCTCAACTATGTTTTTAAAAACTTTCCCGCGCTCTTCAAAATTCTTAAACATATCAAAGCTAGTACACATCGGTGAAAATAATACGCAATCGCCTTTACTAGAAAACTCTTTAGCCCTCAAAACAGCTTTCTCTAAATCATCTTCCATCTGAACATCAATAATATCACAAAACGCATCCTTAATCTTTTCTCGAGACTCCCCAATAACAACCATCACCCTTACCTTCTCTTTAACAATATTTTTTAAAACTTTGAAATCAATATTCTTATCTCGTCCTCCGCAAATCATAACCACTGGACGATCCGCCCTCTCAAGAGCCCAACGTCCAGCTTCAGCCGTCGTTGCCTTTGAATCGTTAATAAAAACAATATCATCAATGCATCGTACTCGCTCAAGCCTGTGTTCAACACCTTTAAAATCTTTAATAGCTTGGTCTACAACTTCATCCTCTATCTCAAATAAATGAGCAACACCTCTTGCAGCAAGAAAATTTGGATTCTCTTTTGAATATTTCTTTAAATTATCAGGACCATTAAAATAAACAACTTTTGATTTAATATTAGAGACATTATTTTTTATACGATCATCATCAAAATTAATAACAGCATAATCATTTCTATTTTGATTAAGAAAAATTTTAGATTTTGCTTCAAAATATTCGTCCATATCTCGATGACGATCAAGATGATTTTGAGTACAATTAAGCAATACTGCAATATGTGGATGAAAATTCTTAATGGATTCTAATTGAAATGAGCTCACCTCAAGAACAACAATCTGATCCTCCGAAAGACTTAAAACATGTTTCGAAAACGCCGATCCGATATTCCCGCACAAACATGTTTTCTTACCGCCAGCGCGAAGCATTTGATCAATCAAAGTCGATACAGTTGTTTTTCCATTGCTTCCTGTTATCGCAACAATCAGCCCCTTACAAAACATCGACGCAAACTCAATTTCACTAAAGCATGAAATATTTTCTTCTTTTGCCCACTTGACAGACTGAGAATCAAATCGCACACCAGGGCTCAAAATAACAAAATCACTATTCTTAATAAAACTTTCGCTGTGACCATCTGATTCAAAATCAATATCAATCCCAAGATTTGCCTGAAAAATAGAATCAGAAACTTTTTGTTTTGATGCGCACTCAGAAACTTGAACAATTCCACCAAGTTGAATTGCAAGGCTTGCAATCCCGGCTCCGCTTCGTCCAAAGCCAATAATTGTAATTTTTTTCTTATTCAGATCCACAGATTATCTAATCTTAAGCGTTGTTAATGTTATGAAGGCTAAAATAATAGCAACAATCCAAAATCGTATAATAATTTTAGATTCATTCCAACCTAAGAATTGAAGATGATGATGAAAAGGAGCTATTTTAAACATGCGTTTTTTGCGTATTTTAACAGAAGCGACCTGCAAAATTACGGATAAGGCCTCAGCAACAAATATCCCTCCAAGAATGACAAGAAGCAATTCCTTTTTAATTAAAATTGCAATTATTCCTAAAGTTCCACCGAGCGCAAGAGAACCTGTGTCCCCCATAAAAATCGATGCCGGATAACAGTTAAACCATAAAAAACCTAAACTAGCACCAACAATCGCTGCACAAAAAACTGACAGCTCTCCACCTCCAGCTATATATGGTAAAAATAAATACTCAGCAAAATTAAAATGACCAGAAATATACGAAAGGGCTCCTAGACCCATCGCAACAATTAAAACACATCCCGATGCAAGCCCATCTAGCCCATCTGTAAGGTTTACAGCATTTGAACTTCCAACAATAATCAAAATAGCAAAAGGAATATAAAAAATACCGAGATTAAGTATTAACGATTTGAAAAAAGGAACATCGAGAACCGTTGATATTTCAGGACGCCAGAAAATAAAATACCCAACCAAGCAACCCAAAATAGATTGCCAAAGCAATTTTGTCCAGCCACGAATTCCACGATGTTTTCCATGAGCAATCTTTAAGAAATCATCAACAAAGCCAAGAACCGCAAGCCAAGCACATGTTAAAATCGTAATCAAAATATAAGGGCTAGTTAAATCAGACCATAACAAAACAGAAAACAAAATACTTCCAATAACAAAGATGCCTCCCATTGTCGGAGTGCCTTGCTTATCCTTTTGCATATCCGATAATTTTTCACAGTACTCTCTTTTAACATCTTCTCCAATCTTATGCTGCTTCAATTTTCGAATGATCATAGGAGCAAAAAAAATACATAACAAAAAAGACGTTACAGCCGCAGCACCTGCCCTAAATGTAATATATTTAAAAATATTAAGCTGAGGATATGTGTCCCGAAGGGTCGAAAAGAAATAAAACATGCAAGCTCCTTAAATATTAGTATTAATCATATTATATAAAAATGATAGGAAATTTAAAGAGATTCCTTTAAATTTATTTTTTTAGCTGAGAAACAATCTCTTCAAGGTGAAAGCTGCGAGAACCTTTAATTAACACGGAATCACCAGCACAAACAAAACTTTTCAAGAATGTCAAAGCAGGTTTACAAGAATCAAAGCTTAAAGTCGAAATATGTCTTTGGCCAACTGCCTTTATTGCAAGACGAGCATTCTTCCCAATTGTTATAAAATAGTCCACTTTATTCTTATCAATCAAATGACCAATATCTTTATGAGCTTGAGATGATGATCGGCCAAGCTCTCCCATGCCCCCAAAAACAAAGATTCTCTTTCTCTTTGTTGGAAGATAGCAAAGAGACTCTAAAGCAAACTTAACAGAAAGAGGATTTGCGTTGTAGCTATCATCAATAATCCAGAATTTCTTTTTTGTAAAACATAAGCTTTGTCTTTGTCCTGGTAATCTTGCTTTTAAAAGAGCTAGGGCCATAGTTTTTTTAGGAAAATTAAAAAGCGTACCTACGGAAATCGCACAAAGCGCATTGTAAACTCCAGAATAAGAGAAAGAGTTTACAAAAAACTTTTGCTTTCCAACAAAAAAATGAATTCCTTTTGGCATCCGCTGTATTTTTAAGGCCTGGATATTAGATTTTTGATTAATTGAGAAAGTAAGTTTCTGCGCTAAAGTTTTTTCTTTAAAAATTTTAGATAAAAATTCATCATCCCTATTAAAAATAATAGTTCCAGATTTCTCTAAATTTGCATATATTCCTTTTTTTTCCTTAAAAACGCCAGCTGATGTCTTTAAAAACTCAAGATGTGACTTGCCAACATTGGTCAATACGCAAATTGTAGGATTGGCAATATTTACAAGATTTTTAATTTCCCCAAAATGATTTGTCCCAAACTCTAAAATCAAAACATCATGCTTTGACTTTAATTCTAAAATTGTTTTAGAGACGCCAATGAAGTTATTTTCTGTCGAAAAGTTCTTAAGAACACATAACTTCTTTGACAAAACAGAAGCGATCAACTCTTTTGTTGTTGTTTTTCCACAGCTTCCTGTAATTGCAATGACAGGAATTTGAAAATTCTCACGATGCGATCGAGCAAGGTCTTGCAAAGCAAAAGATGTATCCTTAACAAGAATAACAGAAATATTCGAATACTTCTTCTCAGGCTTTTTTGATACTAAAACGACCTTTATATTCTTTCGCGCAACAGATAATAGAAATTTATGCCCATCAAATCTTTTTCCCTTTAACGCAATAAAAAGATTATTCTTCTTAATTGTTCGTGAATCCGTTGAAACTCCACTAGATTTTTGCTTTAAGTCACCATGAATTAGGCGCCCATTTGTTAAGCTTATAATTTCCTTAACAGTCATCATGCCAAGCACTCTCTGGCAGCTTGCCGATCATCGAAATGAATTGTTTCATGTTTCAGAATTTGATAATTTTCATGACCTTTTCCTGCTATTAAAACAATATCATTCTTTTCTGCCATCGAAAAAGCCTTCTTGATGGCTTCTCTTCTATCTAGAATCATCAAATATCGATCATGATCAAATCCCGAAGAAATCTTATGTGCAATCTCTTGAGGATTTTCACTTCGAGGATTATCATTTGTGATAATGGCAAAATCTGAAAGCGCACTTGCAACAGCACCCATTTTGATTCTTTTTGTTTTATCTCGATCTCCACCACATCCAAAAACAACAATAAGCTTTCCAGTCTTAACATCTTGAAGTGTCTGCAAAACATTCTTTAGAGCATCATCTGTATGCGCATAATCAACAAAAATAAAGAAATTTTGATCCTCGATAATTGGCTCAAGTCTGCCTGAAATAAAATTTAGATATTCAATGCCTGATTGAATATCTTCAAAACTAACACCATAATTTAAACAAGCTGCAACTGCTGCCAAAATATTATAAATGTTATGCCGTCCAATCAAAGTTGTTTCAAACTCAGAATGCACATCATTTGTTTTGAGTATAAATCTAGATCCATTTAACGCTAAAGAGATATCGCTTGCCATAATGTCAGCTTGACGATCAATTCCATAAGTTATTACTTTTGCCTGTGTTCTCTCTATCATTTTCTGACCCCAAACATCATCAGTATTAATAACCGCACAAGAATCCTTTGAAAGCGTTGAAAAAAGCTTCGATTTTGCCAAGAAATAACTTTCCATGCTTTGATGATAGTCGAGATGATCCTGGGTTAAATTGGTGAAGATTGCCGTTTTAAAATCTATTCCTAAAACTCTATCTTGATCCAAGGCATGAGATGAAACCTCCATGATGCAGTCGCGAACGTTTCTAATCTTCATATCAGTTAAATAGTGGCAAATATCAACAATGCTAGGAGTCGTATTATTAATAGGAATTACCTGGCCGCTATAGTGACAATTGATTGTTCCGATAACGCCACATTTCCTTTGGGCAGATTTAAGGATTGATTCTATTAAATATGAAATTGTTGTTTTTCCGTTGGTTCCAGTAATTCCAAAACAATTTATTTGCTCCCAAGGAAAATTATAAATTTGGCCTGCGGCTTCGGCTAAAAACTTTCTTGTATTCTCAACTTTAAGAATGCAAACATTCTTGTTAAAAGAGTTTATTACTTCATTCTGATCAATAGCAACAGCAACGGCACCTTTAGAAATAGCCTCATCAATAAAATCAGCACCATCAACGCCAGATCCCCTGATGGCAACAAAAATCCCTCCCTCTTGAGCGTCTCTTGAATCACAAGAAATGCCATGAATATCATAGAGCTGAAAATGCTCTTCGATTTCAAAACTGTAAATATCTTTAAGTAAATCTTTTAATTTCATTTTTTCTAATTTCCTCTACTGGCTCCAAGGTATTTTAGCACATTTTCTGCAACTTCTCTAAAAACTGGAGCAGAAACAGTTCCTCCGTAATGACTGGGATGAGGCTCATCAAAAAATACAACCATAGCAAGCTTAGGATCATCAGCTGGAGCAAACCCAATAAATGTTGCATAAAATTTGCTATGAGAATAAACACCATCAACAATCTTTTGCGCTGTCCCAGTTTTTCCTGCAACCTTTACATTCTTAATCCTTGCTCTGCGTCCAGTTCCATTATCAACAACCCCAACTAAAATATCTCGAACGCGACTTGCTGTTTCCCGATTAATAGATTCTGTAATTGGATGTGGCAAGAAACCTTCTACAATATCTCCATTCTGATCCCGAATATATTGAACAATAAATGGCCTCATGTAAATACCATCATTGGCTACTGCTGATACCGCACAAACAAGTTGTAAAGCTGTTACTCCTACTTCATGTCCTATAGGAACGGCTCCAATCGATGTTCCGGACCAACGTGACACAGGCTTAAGCACTCCTGGCACCTCTCCGGGTAAATCAACACCAGTTTTCTTTCCAAACTGAAACAAGCGTGCATAATGATTAACAGTCTCGCCTGTAAGCTTCTGCGCAACCTTCACCGTTCCAATATTACTTGATTGCTCTATAACTTCTCTAAAAGTTAACATTCCATGCGAATGATGATCATGAAGGATATGATTAGCAACGCGGTACTCTCCATTTTCACAAAATATTTCATCACTCTCAACAACCGCCCCCTCTTGCAATGCGGCAGAAGCTGTTACAATTTTAAAAACCGATCCAGGCTCAAACATATCACTTACCGCTCGATTACGACGACTATCTAAAGAATTAGATTTAATATTACTCAAATCATACGTTGGACGATTAGCAAGAGCTAATATTTCTCCTGTTTTGGGATTCATAATGATAATGCATGCAGCCTTTGCATCATGTTTTACAAATGCTTTATCTAAAGCTTTTTCAGCAAAATATTGAATAGTTTCATCAATAGTTAAAACAAGATCATAGCCATTCTTAGGTTGCAAAAAACTTTCTTGAATCAAAAGATCTCTTTGTTTGGCATCACGCAAAATTTGAGCCATTCCAAATTGACCACGCAAATAATCATTATATTTTAACTCAAGACCTTCTAGCCCATAATTATCTATCCCTGCAAATCCTATAAAATGTGCTCCCAAAGACTGCCCAGGATAATAACGCTTAGTTTCCTTTATAAAATCTAACCCCTTAAGCTTCAGAGCCCTTATTTTCTCAGCCTTTTTTGGAGATAATTTTCGAGCGATCCAAATAAAATTCTTGTCTCGATTCATACGGCCATCTAAAAAACTTTTTTTAAGATTTAGCGCACCACTTAAAACCTTCACAGCCCTGATCTTTTGATCTTCGGTCATAGTGCGCGGCGATGCATATAATGAAAACGCAGCCACATTCAGGGCCAAAGGACGAAGCTTTCGATCGTAAATCGTTCCTCTTTTAGGCTCAAGCTTTAAGACATAACTATGTTGTTTTTTTGCAAGATTTGAAAGATATTCAGATTTAAAAACCTGAATCATGATTAATTTAAAAACAAAGAATACAAGCAAAAAGAAAAAGGAAAGGAAGAGAAAAACAAATCGGAGTGAATGTCTTTTAAAATACACGGATCGCCATTATATTGGTGTTATCGTATTGATTTTGCTTCTGCAACAGATTTTACAGAAAAAACGCTCGCCAAGATGGCGGTTGTTTTCTTTAGCACCGATTCTGGGGTAAAAATCTTTTGTACCGCAAGTTGACTTGGGATCTTAACTTGAACAATATTTTGAGAATCTAAGAAATCAATATCGCTATTCTTCGCTAAAAATCGCTCTACCAAAGAATTTGGTGACTTAAGCTTAGCAATATTATAGGAGACATAACCATTATCATCAATAAGTTTAAATATTTTTGTTTCTCGGCTTTTCCCTTGATAAGCTAGATCATAAATCTTGACCTGCATCTGAATATAAACCAATGTCACAGCCGTCACACTTAGCATTATAATTAGAAATTTCCTAAAATTCATTCTTTTCCTCTTTTAATTCGTTTGGCTACGCGTAATTTTGCGCTTCGTGCGCGTGCATTATTTTGAATTTCTTGTTCAGATGAACGCAAAGGCTTCTTAGTAATAATTTCTAAGATCTGTTCTTTTGCGCAATATTTAAATTTTTCTTTTACAATACGATCCTCTAGCGAATGAAATGAAATAACACAAATAGATGCGCCTGGCTTTAAATATTGAATAGCTTTCGTTAAAGCAATCTCAAGAGCCTCTAATTCGCGATTAACAGCAATACGAAATGCTTGAAATACTCGAGTCGCTGGATGAATATGATGATCTTGAAAACGATTTGGAATTGCTCTTAAAATAATATTCTTAAGCTCTTCCGTTGACTCAATTGGATGCTTTATGCGAGATTTGACCAAATAATCAGCAATACGATCATGCCACCTTTCTTCTCCGAAATTCTTCAATATAGATGAAATTTCTTTACTTGAAAGCGAATTAATCAAATCATATGCGCTAATGAGACTATTTCGATCCATGCGCATATCTAATGGCCCATCTGATCGTATGCTAAAGCCTCTCTCTGACGTATCAAGCTGATAGCTAGAGATTCCCAAATCAAGCAAAATGCCATCAACCTGATCAATGCCAAAGCTATCTAATGCAACATCTAAATCTCTAAAATCTTTTTGAGCAAAAGCACATCGACCTGAAAATTCTTCTAAATTTTGCTGAGCAAGAGCAATAGAATCCTCATCCCTATCAATTCCAATTAAAAGACCCTGAGGTCCTATTTTTCTTGCAATTTCCTTGCTGTGACCTCCAAGCCCTAAGGTGCAATCCAAGATACAAGCACCCTCAAAGAGATCCAAGTGCTCAAGGATTTCATTAATCATAACAGGAACATGTTTAATATTATTTGCCATAGTAACCATAGTTAAATGTCCAATATGTTTTCAGCAACATCCTCAAATGAATTCTGTGAATCACTATAAAAATCTTTCCAGATTTTCTGATCCCAAATTTCTATGCGATTAGAGACTCCAATGACAACAACATCTTTTCGTATCTGTGCAAAATCTTTTAAATATCCAGGAATGATAAAGCGGCCCTGCTTATCAGGAGAAACATCAGCAGCACCGGAGAAAAACATGCGATTAAAACTGCGGCTTTCGCGTTTAGTAAAAGACATACCTTTGAACTTTTGCTCTTGGGTCATCCATTCGTGTTCTGTGAACATAAAAATACATTTATCTAAACCACGCGTAAGGAAAAAGCGCTCAATTCCATTTTCTTTCGAAACGTCTCGAAAACGAGCCGGAAGTATGAGGCGTCCTTTTTTATCTATGTTATGCGAATATTCACCATAAAACATTTTAGATTTCCTCCACTTTCCTCCACTTTATTCCACAGTTATGAGTATATAGAACATATTTAGGCATGTCAATATCTAATTCTCATATTTTTATGCCCTACAACAAGTTGTGTAAAATTACAATTTCTATCCCAGATATTGTGTCATTTTGGACAAAGAAATAGAGTTATGAAAAAATGTACACTTTTCGTAAAATTTAAAAAGGTGGAGTAAAGTTTTAATGATTATTATTTTGAGAAATACTGGAGGGCTTTTTTCTTGTCACGTTCAACCTGATCAATCAAAAGTTTTGTTGTTTTAAATTTTTTTTCATTGCGAATTTTCTTTAAAAACAAAACTTCAATTTCTTGACCATAAATATTTTTATTAAAATCAAACAAATGAGCCTCAAGATTAATTGCATTATTCTCTTTAAACGATGGTCTAAAACCAACATTTGCAATAGCACCAAAAGATTTATTTCTTAAATAAACGCGCGAAATATAAACTCCTGTTGGAGGCAAAATCTCTCTTCCTGGATTAATGTTAGCTGTTGGAGTTCCAATATGTTTTCCTATGCGATCACCATAAATCACTTTTCCAAGAATTGAGACTGTTCGTCCAAGAAGTTTTTTGGCATGCTCTAACTTTCCTTGAGCAATTAATTTCCTAAGAAGCGAACTACTAATTCGTTTATTTCCATGTGTTACAGATCGAACAATATTAACCTTAACACCAAATGTTTTTGCTATTTTCTTAAGGATGCATCCATTTCCAGCACCCTTTTTTCCAAAATGAAAATCATCACCAATAAAAACCTCGGATACTCTTAAAGAATCAATTAAATACTTCTTAACAAAAGTTTCTGGAGTCAGCAAAGAAAACTTTTTTGTAAAACGAATGACAACACATGTTTCAACGCCTAGCTTTTCAATAAGCTGAAAACGATGATCTAGAGAAACCAAGAGCGAAACATCAACGTCTTTATTCAAAACCTGAACAGGATGAGGAAAAAAAGTTATGACAACCGGCTTACGATTCAACTTCTTTGCTCTGCGTATCATCCTCTTGATGAGATCTTGATGTCCACAGTGAACTCCATCAAAAACACCAATAGCAGCAACTGAATTCCTTATTTTAAATTTTGATAAATCTTTTACTATTTTCATAATTTATAAATTAGATTTCTCATCTTTTATGCTTTGATCAACATCCTCAGCAGAAATGCTGTTTAGATCTTTTGCCTGACTAACATCAAAAGAACCAGATTTAGTTCTACGGATTTGAGTAATACATCCCCCACACCCTAAAAGCGAGCCAACATCCTCAGCAATCTTTCGAACATATGTCCCCTTAGAACAATTAATTAAAACCTGAGCATGAGGCAAAGAAAACTTAACAAGCTCAATCGAAGAAATATAAACCGTTCTCGGCTTAATCTCAACTTTTATTCCCTCTCTAGCCAACTCATATAAACGCTTACCTTTATGCTTAAGCGCAGAAACCATCGGAGGAATTTGCTGAATTTCTCCAGAAAAGTTTTTTAAAGCGTCCTTAACCATAGATTCGCTAATATGCTCAAAAGACTTTTGCTCAAGAATTTTTCCTTCGATATCTGCTGTATCAGTTGTTTTTCCCAGTGTGATTGTCGCAAGATACTCTTTATCGCATGACGAAAATTCAATAAAACGTTTTGTTGCTTTACCAATAAGCATAACCAAAACTCCGGTTGCCAAAGGATCAAGTGTTCCAGCATGACCAACACGTTTCATCTTCAGTTTCTTTCTTACAACATCAACAACATCGTGCGATGTCATGCCAGATGGCTTATCAACAACTAAAATACCGTTTATAGAATTTTTCTGTTCTTGCATTAGCTTAAAATTGCCTTCTTAAAGATGAAATAACGCTTTTCTTTGCGTTCTCTAAATTTCCTTTATATCGACATCCACTAGCGGCCTTATGTCCACCACCCCCATATTGAGATGCCAAAGAAGCGACATTGATTTTTCCAGATGATCTAAGGTTGACCTTTGTCAAATTCTTTGAATCTTCTGAGAAAATGAGAATAACTTCACAATCATTAACCATTCTCAAAAAAGAAAAAATCTTATCCCTAAGATCAAACTTCCCTTCTGACTTTAATAAGACTTCCTTCTTTAAATCAACACAAAGAATTCTTCCATTTTCTATCGATGTAAAATCTTTAAGAACGTCCAATAAAACTTTTAAGTCAGAAAAATTCAAGTTTTCATAGACTTTTTTATATAAATCAGATGTTGGAAGATTAAATTTTAAAAGCTGAGCAGCAATCTCATGAGTATAGCTACTAGTACTCTGATAACGAAATGATCCAGTATCCGTTAAAATACCCAAATACAAAAGCTCTGAAGTTTCTTTTGTAAGCTTAAACTTTTGTTTATTTAAAAAACTAAATAAAACTTCTGCACTAGAAGATGCCTTTGGAAGAACAAGATTATACGTGCCAAATTCTTTATTTGTTTGATGATGATCAATATTAATAATTTTAATGCCCTCTGGCAAGAAATTCTTAACCTCTCCTATTCGGTTTAAATCACCGCAATCAAAAATAATAGCAAGATCGCATTGTTTCGCTGTTTTGCTTATCTTTTTAATTTGCTTTGCACCCTTTAAAAATTCATACATTGCAGGCACTTTTTCTGCATTAGCAATCAAGACTTTCTTTCCTAGAGATTTTAAATATTTTGTCATAACAAGCTCACAAGACAAGCCATCTAAGTCTGGATTGATATGCGTACTAATTAAAATATGGTTTGCCTTTTTAATAGCATTAAGAATTTTCTTAGTGTTCATCATTCAACCTTTCTAATTGCTGCTCAAGTTCAATATTAAATTCCAAAGATTTATCGTGATAAAAACTAAAGTCTGGAATAAATTTAAGACGCACTCTTTGGGCGACACGTTTTCGAATAAGACTACGTGCACTATTGAGAGCATTTTGCGCACCCTCTACTCTTTCTTCTTCCCCTAAAACACTAAAATAAACCTTAGAATGCTGCAAATCCTTGCTTACTTCAATCCTGCTAATTGAAACAAGATGCAAGCGTGGATCTTCTAGCTCTCGCTGAATAATATTACAAACTTCACGCTTTATCATTTGATTAACTCGATCCATTCGCTCCATTAAATACTCCTTTGGAAATAATTTCCTTTAAATCCTCATCAATACATTGTTGAACTAAGATTTTCTTATTCTTACAATAAAAAAAGATCATCTCCTCAACACTCAAAGTTTTAAAACCATCAAAAACCTCATCCAAATTTATCTGTTCAATCAAAAGCTGTTTACTCAAATTAGAATTTTTCTTTAAAAAAATAATTTTTTGCTGATCTTTCTTTTCAATCGAAAATCGGACAAGCATTTTCTTTGCTTCTTCCAAAGAAAAACAATCTAAGATTGCCATCATATAAATAATCCAAGACTTAAATGAAAAATTCTTAAAATTAGAGCCTACCAAGAAACTTTCAATCGAATCAAATAATTCAAAACATTTATCATCAAAAGCAAAATTATCAAAAATATTCTTAAGCATGCCAATATCAGCTAGTCGCCTAAAACAACTAGCCGCTCTTGGTTCAACACAAATTTTCTTAAACTCCTCGAAATATCTAATAGGCGTAACTGACATGATGACAGGTTCGCTTAGCGCAATTTCCATTGCCTTTTCTGTATTGTCATCCATCTTAAAATCAAAACGCTGCTCAAAGCGAATAGCTCTAAGAATTCGCGTTGGATCATCGACAAAACTCTGCTCATGAAACACGCGAATAATTTTATCTTCTAAATCTTTCTGCCCCTGATAAAAATCAACAATCTTTCCAAAGTTTGAATCATTAATTACGAGTGCCATCGCATTAATTGTAAAATCTCTTCGAAAAAGATCATCTTCAATTGTTGACGGGACAACATCGGGAAGAGCTCCTGGCTTTGTATAGCTTTCCTTGCGAGCCGTTACAAAATCAATATGTATATTCTTATCAATATTAACAGTTGCTGTCATAAATTTAGGATGTTTTACAAATAAAAATCCATTCACTTTAGAAAAGGTTTCAGCAAAATCAATCGCATTAATCTCAATGACAATATCAAGATCAAAATTTTCTTTCTTAAGCAACAAATCTCGAACAACTCCTCCAACAAGATACGCAGAAGCATTTTCATGATCCGCATGTTGTCCAACATACTTAATAAGATCTACAATATTATTTGGTAAATTCTTTAACGAAACATTTGACACTTTAAGGCCTTGGATGAAATTGCTTATGAATTGATTTTAATCTTTCACGATCAACATGTGTATAAATTTGAGTCGTTGATATATCAGAATGTCCGAGCATTTCCTGAACCGATCTCAAGTCCGCACCATGCTCCAAAAGATGTGTTGCAAATGAATGGCGCAGCGTGTGAGGTTTAATTTCTTTTTTTATTTTTGCAAGACGAGCATGACGTTTAATAATTTTCCAAATACTCTGGCGACTAATCTTTCTTCCAAGACGGCTCAAGAATAAAGATGAACTAAAATCCTTCTTAAGTAATTTTGCTCGAACTTTCTCCAGATATTTAATAACCGCATCCTTTGCCTTGCGTCCAACAGGAATAATGCGTTCCTTCTGGCCTTTTCCAATACAACGCACATATCCAATCTCTGTATTTATATTCTCGACATTTAAATCAACTAGCTCAGAAACGCGCATACCACTTGCATACAAAAGCTCCAATATCGCGTTATCTCTAACTTGCTGCCACTTTCGACCTTGTGAGACTTTGATAATTTGTTCGATTTCACTCAAGGTCAAAACATCTGGAATCCGTTTCCACGTTTTCGGTGTTTCAAGTAAATGCGTAGGGTCTTCTTTGGCTAGTCTTTCGCGCGCCAAGAATCGATGAAACATGCGAATCGCGGCCAGGCTTCGGCAAATTGAACCTGCAGATAACCCTCTAGTCTTCTGACTTTGCATGTACTCAGTAATATTGCTACGCTTGATTACATCGGGATCTTTAATGCTTCTACGAGAGAAATACTTAATATACTGCATAAGATCTTTCTGGTAGGCCATAATTGTATTTTTAGCCAATCCCCGCTCAACAAACAAATGATTAAGAAATTCCTCTAAGAAATCTTTCATGATTTATTTCTTAATCTGTTCCTTAACTGAATCAAGAGAGAAGTCAGAGATAATCTCGTTCGAAACTGACTTTACTTTTCTTTTTACAGATGTTAGATCCCGAAAACCTTCAGGTTTTTGTAAATTTACCTGGCACTCTTTTAATCTATCAATTTGCACTTTGAGCTCACTAGACTTTTTATCTGAAAGCAAGCCTTGCATCTCTTCAATCTGGGTCATTAAATTATTCATCAAATAATTTAAACGTTTTTCATGAGATCGATCATCAATAGCAGAAATAAATTCTTTTTGCCAAACACGAAACAATGAAAATCTTTTTTCATATTCGTCACTTGGATTAAATATTTTTTCTGGATAAACAATAGGCTCTAAAATAGGCTCGAACTCCTGTTCTCCTGTTGATATTTTCTTTTTTCGAGTAAACTTCTTTCTCAATGGCTCACAGCCTGAAGCTAAAACTGAAAAACAAAAAATTAATAAAACTAAGCTGGTACTTAAAACTTTAACTCTCTTATTATTCATGAATCATCTCCTTGAATTTTTCTTCATTTAAAATAGGTATTCCTAATTTTAAGGCTTTTTGATATTTTGATCCTGGATTTTCTCCACTTAAAAGAAAGCTTGTCTTTTTGCTTACTTGAGAAACAACATCACCGCCCAAATCTTTAATTAAACTAGAAGCCTGTCCGCGTGTCCAAGCCGTAAGTTCTCCAGTCAAAACAAACTTCTTTTCAGCTAAAATATTCGATATCTTATTCTCTTTTGGTTGAATCATAGAAACGCCACAAGATTTTAAACTCTTAATCAACTTTTTTGTTGAGCTTTGAGCAAAGAAATTATTAATTGATTCAGCCATAACATCACCAACTTCATCAATTTCAACAAAATTTTCTATTTTAGCCGATAAAATACAATCAATATTTAAAAATGTAGTAGCCAAGACATATGCTGCTTTTTCTCCAATATGTTCAATCCCAAGACCAAATAATAATTTTGACAAAGGTTTTTTCTTACTTTCTTCAATCGCACTCAAAAGATTATCTGCTTTTTTATCCTTAAATAAATTCAAAGTTAAAAGATCTTCCTTTTTAAGAAGATAAATATCTGAAAAATCTTTTACCAAGCCTTTATCGAGCAATTCGCCAACAACAGATTCCCCCAAACCTTCAATGTCCATAGCGTTTCGCGATGCGAAATGAATTAATTTTCGCTCAATTTGTTTTGGGCAAATAGGATTAACGCACTGATAAGCAACCTGCGTATCATCTTGCTTAACAATGCGACTCTTGCAAGCCGGACACTTTTGCGGTATCAAGAAATTCGTGCGCTTCTTCCCTTTTTCTGAGTCAACAACCTTGATAATCTTTGGAATGACATCCCCAGCACGTTCTAATAAAACGCGATCACCTTTTTGAACACCCAGCCTTTGGATTTCATCAAAATTATGAAGCGTTGCTCGTGAAATTGTAACACCAGCACATTCTACAGGCTCAAGCTCAGCAACAGGCGTCAACACGCCTGTGCGTCCAACCTGCACAACGATATCCTTAATGTATGTTGTTGCTTGATGCGCTGGAAACTTGTAGGCAACGGCCCACCTTGGGCTTTTTAGCGTGTTTCCAAGTTTTTTCTGCTGGCTAAATAAATTAACCTTGATAACAACACCATCAACCTCATAAGGAATTTCATTTCGCTTAGATTCAAACTCTTTGCAATAAGAAATAACCTCATCAAAATTCTTACACAGGCGATTAAAAGGGTTTATGCAGAATCCTAAACTCTTAATCATATTTAAGAAATCCCATTGATTTAAAATATCTTGATCATTCTCAAGAAGACCGAACGAATGAACAAAACAGCTTAATCGACGCTTAGCCGTAATCGTTGAATCTAAAAGTTTAGCCGATCCACTTGTAGCATTTCGGGCATTTGCAAAAAGAAGCTCTCCTTTTTTTTTGCGGTCTTCGTTAAGTAAGCGAAAATCGTTTTTAGTCATATAAATTTCAGATCGCACTTCAAGATTTTTAGGAGTTTTAGATAAATCTTTTTCAAAGATTTTAATAGGAATTGAGCGAACAGTTTTCAAGTTTTGCGTAACATCTTCTCCTGTTATTCCATCTCCTCGAGTTACCCCTAGAAAGAATATTCCATTACGATATATTAATGATGCACTAATTCCATCAATTTTAAGTTCAACAGTATAATGAATAGATTGACCCAAGCACTTCTTTTCAACGCGCTTTTTCCAATCATTGAGTTCTTGCATGGAGTATGTATTGTCCAAAGAGTACATTTTTGACGTATGGCGAATACTTGAACCAGAAGATTCTAGCTTTACGCCAACTCTTTGCGTTGGAGAATCTTTTGATACATGCTCTGGAAATTTCCTTTCAAGATCAATCAAGCTTTTAAGAAGATCATCATATTCTTTATCAGAAATTATCGGATCACTTAAAGCATAATAACGATGATTATGCTCTTCAAGAGTTCTTTGCAAATTAACAATTTTATTTTTTATTGAATCACTCATCTTTTATATTCCCAACAAAAGCCTCGAGGCTAAAGCCTTCGGAAGATTTACAGCCATAATTTTATTTTGTGTTTTCTTAATATCGTACGATACGCGCTTAAGATCAATCATTTTGGTCTCTGTGTCATAAACACAATATGCAGCATTCGGATCCCGATCACGAGGCTGACCAACGCTTCCCACATTAACCAAATACTTGCAATCTGGCTCAAGGTGAAAAGAATAAGTTTTCAAATGATCAATTTTATTTTCCTTCTGAACAAAAATTTCTTGGATGTGCGAATGACCAATAAAACAAACAGGTTCGTCAAGCAAAGACAATGTTCGCTGCACATGAAAAAAGCTAAGTAAATAATGAAACGCTTCAGGTGCATGTAATGTACCATGAACTAAAACGAAATCGTTATTTCTAAATACTAATTCTAGGCCTAACAAAAAATCTCTTTCTTCTTTCGAAATCACACTTGCCGTCCAAAGAATCGATTCTCGAGCTAAAGCATTTAACCTCATATGCTGAGACTTACCACAAACAGCCCAATCATGATTTCCCGCAACGCTTATCGCGCCAATTTCTCTAATGCGATTAATGCATCGAGATGGATCTGCACCATAACCAACAATATCACCACAACAAAAATACGCATCAATATTCTGATCTTGAAGATCTTTTAAAACCGCATTTAAAGCTTCTAAATTACTGTGAATATCTGAGAAAATAGCATAACGCATAAAACACCTCTTATTTTAAGATGTTGGCGCGACAGAAAACGTTAAGAATTTTCCTATAGCTGAATAATAGTTAACTTGTCGCTTCTTAATATACTGAGAAAAGCGTTCATCAACCTCGACAAGAAATTGCTCAATCGTCTCCTTAGGCCCTTCAACTAATAATTCAACTCGTCCATCTGAAAGATTTCTAACCCAACCCATTAAACTTAAGTTTAATGCAATTTGTTGTGCGGTGTAGCGAAATCCAACGCCCTGAACCATTCCAGAATAAAAAATATGTGCTTGTGTCATAACTTTACAGGGAAGATGAAACTTGAGCTCACGACCTTAACGCCCCGAACGTCACACGCTAACCAGGCTGCGCTACTTCCCATTTTCTTCATTCTATACTAAAGAAGTTAACAATAACGATATTGGGCAATAGTTTATCACCGAAATAAAGATGAGTCAAATAAGGAATTTGAAAGAAAGCTTTGTTTTTGAGAAATACTTATGAAAGGAATGTTCTATGATGCAGGAAACTGCTCTTTTATGCTCGGTCGCGTCAAAAAGAAAATTGGACCTCCTATAAATATAAGAAAGAAAAAAAGGTACATAAATAAAGCTGGAGTATTTATAAAAAGCTTGTGAGCTTTTCCTGTTTGCAAGCTCAGAATAATGGCTGCAACTCCCTGAAGAACAAAAAAACCAACAACAATCTTGCGAGCCCATTCTTTAAGAGTACAAATCCCCCATCCGCAAACAAGGAAAAAACATCCAATGAAAACAACGACGAAAGAAATTCCTGCCTGTACAAACACTGGGCTACTTAAAAAATCTGGCTGTTTAAGCATTTTCATTAAGAAATTGCCAAAAAGATTTATACCAAATAGCGCAATTAGTATTCCAAAAATAAAAACACCATTACTAGCTCTTTTTTGCCCCATTACACTTTACCTCTTAAAAGATTAAATCTCTTTCGTAGAGAAAACAATATCGGCTTCAGCAACAAGCTTATCTCCAACAAAAGCTTGATTCTTTAGAATTCCTGTATTTTTTAAGAATTTTATCGTTGTTACCTCTAAACGAAGTTGATCCCCTGGAACAACAGGAGCCATATATTTAACTGTAGCTTTACCAAGATAATAATAAAGATTTTTTCCTTGAAGATTTCGGCTATAGTAAAAATAAACACATCCAGCCTGAGCCATTGCCTCTAAAATAAGAACTCCAGGCATAACTTTCTCATTTGGAAAATGTCCTTCAAAGAATTGCTCGTTAGCCGTAACATTCTTAATCGCAACAAGCTTCTCATTTGGCTGAAGATCAATAACTCGATCAATAAGTAAAAACGGAAAACGATGTGGAATAACTTTCTTAATCTCTTGAATATTTAATTGCATAAAAATCTCCTTTTATCGAATAGCAAGTCCGCCATCCATCTGAATATCTTCTCCAACAATATATTTCGCCTCTTCGCTTAATAAAAATTTAACACATCCCGCCACGTCTTCAGGCGTTCCTATCTTTCCCAGTGGAATCATTTTGTTAATTTTTTCAATATCTTCTTCTGAGAAATCCCTTAAAATATCCGTTTCAATAAAACCAGGTGAAACACTATTAACTTTTACATTATATGCTGCAACTTCCTTAGCTAATGCTTTCGTAAAAGCATTCACCCCTCCCTTGCTTGCCGAATAATTTGACTGGCGAGGAAGACCAATCTTGCCGCTTACAGATGATACATTGACAACATAGCCTTGCTTTTGCTTAAGCATTGTTGTAATACAGCATCGCGTTAAATTAAAAACACCGGTTAAGTTTGTATCAATAACTTTTTGCCAATCATCAGGATGCATTAACATCAAAGCTTTATCACAAATGATGCCAGCATTATTAATTAGAATATGAAACGTGCCAAATTCTTTCTTTATAGACTCAATCCATTCTTTTACCTTATCAAAATCTCGAACATCTAGCTGATCTGCTCTGCATTTAACTTTAAGAGTCTTAATTTCTTTCTCAAGCGTTGCAGCTGCATCCTTATTTTGCGCATAATTAAAAACAACATGACATCCCTGTTTAGCAAGCATTAAGCAAATTGCTCGTCCAATTCCACGAGAACCACCTGTCACGATTGCAACTTTATCTTTTAGTAAATTCACTTTTCAAATCTCCGTAAAATCATACATGTATTATTTCCACTTGGCGCTGAAATAATCACAAGAACGTTATTAACCTTTGCTTTGCGCGATTTATTGACAACATAATCCAAATCGCATTCCGGATCTTTTTTCTTATAATTGATAGTTGGGAAAATTTCATCTTGCTCAAAAACAGATAAAGCCGCAGATGCTGCAAGTGCTCCAGAAAGGCTGTATGATTCACCAAACATCGACTTAGGGGCAGTAATCGCAATATCTTTAGCCGCCTTACCAAAAACCTGCTTAATTGCAAAAGCCTCAACACGATCTGCTGATGGAGTTGAATTAGCCGTCGATACAATCAAATCAATATCTGTTTCTTTAAGATTAGCATCTTCGAGCGCAAAACGAATTGCACGCTGCAAACCTTCTGCCTTTGGATTATATTTATGAATTCGATAAGGATCAAAAGCAACTCCAAAACCTAAAACCTCACCTAAAACTGGAGCCTTTCGCTTTATAGCATGATCATAATCTTCCATAGCTAACAAGCAAGCCCCTTCAGAAAAGACAATACCATTGCGCCTCTTGTCAAATGGGCAATTAATGAATTCATCGCCCTCGATCGATCCAGAAAGAAATTTAAGAGCATGAAGCCCAAGAAACGTTTGCGAACACATCTCCTCAACTCCGCCCGCATAAACTAATTTTGAACGCTCAAGCTGAATAAAATCATAAGCATATTTCATTGCATCAATACTTGCAGTAAATCCAGTTGAAATCGTAGTGTTAAAACCTTTGATGTTGTTCCAAATAGAAACTTGACTCGCGGGAGAATTAATAACAGTATTTGGAAACAAAGATGGATTCGTATAACGCGGACCTTCTTTTAATGTAACTTCTTGAAAATCTCCAATACTTTTAACACTTCCAAGCGTTGTACCCACAGACACTCCTAGATCATCAGTATTTTCTTCAGTAATCGTAAACTGGCTATCTTCAATAGCAAGCTTTGCCGCTGAAACTAAAAGCTTTGTACTGCGATCAAGAGACCTTAGCCCTTTTTGCCCCATATAAATCTTGGGATCAAAATCCCAAACCTCTCCAGCTTGATTCACTAAGAAATCTGATGTATCAAATAATGTTATCGGGCCCCAACCTGGCTTTCCAGAGCTTAGCGAATTAAAAAATTCTTTTCGCCCTTTGCCGATACATGACAAAACACCCAAACCTGTTATAAGAACTCTTTTTTTCATCGCAATTATTTTTAACCTTTTTTCTGAAGAATTAAATCTTGTTCACGTGCCGACAAAATATATTTTGCTAAAAGATCTGTTTCAACATTAACCTTATCACCAGTCTTTTTAGATCCAAGAGTTGTTACTTTAAGCGTATGCGGAATAATATAAACCGAAAACTGATTCCCTTTAACTTTTCCAAGCGTAAGACTAATACCGTCAATACATGCTGATCCTTTTGGCGCTAAATATCGTGCAAGACTTTTTGAAATCACAACTTGAAACTCTTCATAATTAACCAAAGATATTCTTTTCTTAATCACCCCAACACCATCAACATGTCCAGAAACAAAATGACCACCAAGCCGATCATTAACACGAAGAGCACCTTCAAGATTAACTTTGCTTTTAGGCTTTAAATAATTCAATGTTGTCGCATCCATTGTTTCTTTCATTAAATCAAAAGTAAAAACATCATCTCTGCGCTTTGTCACAGTTAAACAAACACCATCGACAGAAATACTATCTCCAATTTTGATACCTTTTAAAACCTTCTTAGCTTTTATAGATAAAACAATTAGATTTTCTTTTCTTTCTATTTTCTGAACAATACCTTTTTCTTCAACAATTCCTGAAAACATCTTGCTTCCTCTCTTCTAAAATCTATTTAATATAACCTTGAACCAAAAGATCACTTTGTAAACATTTTAAACAAATATCGCGCAATTTTAAAGAGCGATTAATGTTTTTTATATTTAATCCTGAAATTGAAGATTTTGCATCTTGGTCACCAATAATCTTTGGTGCAATCAAAATCATCATCTTGTCTGCCAATTTTTCTTTAATAATGCTGCCTGCAACGGTAGCCCCACCTTCAACCAAAATATTAGTAATTTCATTTCTTGCTAAAATCTTAAAGAATTCCTTTAAATCAACTCGTCCATCTTTGCCCGTGCAAACATAAACATTAATTCCTTTTTTCTGAAACTGACCTATCTTATTTTTACTCGCATTCTTCGTCGTCGCAATATAGACATTTTTATGATTTGTTTTTTTAAATAAATTAGCACTCAATGAAACTTTTAAATTCGAATCAATAACAATCTTCTTTAATATTTTTGTTTTAAGAGTCGGGTTCAAATTTGGATTATCTTTAATAACCGTGTTGATGCCGACTAAAATAGAATCAAACTCATTGCGCAATTGATGAGTAAAACTACGCGCTTCTTTACTTGTAATCCATTTCGAGTGACCTGTTACCGTTGCAATCTTTCCGTCAAGAGTCTGTGCACATTTAATCATAACAAAAGGCATTTTTTTCTTCATCCACTTGAAAAAACTCTCATTAATCGTAAGCGCTTCTTTTTCAAGAACGCCAACGGTTACTTTTAAACCAGCCCGCTTAAGCTTTTGAATTGATTTTCCGTTATTTTTTAAATTAGGATCTTTGGTTGCGATAACAACTTCCTTGATACCGCTTTGAACAATAGCATCAACACACGGCGGTGTTCGCCCAAAATGACCACAAGGCTCAAGCGTCACATAAAGCTTTGCGCCTTTAGCTTTGCTACCCGCCTTTTTTAATGCCACAATTTCTGCATGATCGCTCCCACACCGCTTATGATATCCTTTTGCAATAATACTTTTATTCTTAACAATCACAGCGCCAACCATAGGATTCGGCGAAGTCTTACCTTTAGCCATAATCGCAAGATCAAGAGCTACCTTCATGTATATGTGATCTAAATCTTGTTTCATGCTATTTCTTAGCTAATGCTTTAATTTGTTCAACAGTTTCATAAGGCACTTTTGCTTTTCCAATAAATGTATTTTCTTTTCCAGCACCATGAGAATCCGACCCGCCCGTTAGGATTAAATTATATTTCTTCCCAAGATTCTCATAATATTCAATTACCGATCTTGAACAATTAGGATAATAAACTTCTATTCCCTGCAAGCCTGCGCTAACAAGACCTGGAATGATCTCATCGCGATTCGTAGCCATAGGATGCGCTAAAACGGCAACTCCACCAGATAAACGAATAAGATCAACAGCTTGCTTTGGAGTTTGTTTATATTTCTCAACATAAGCCACTTTTCCTGCAGCAAGAAATCGATTAAAGGCTTCCCTAATCGAAGAAACCCATTTCTTCTTTTTTAAAATAAATGCTAAATGCGGCCTACCAACAGATTTTGTCTTTGTTAAAGCACAAACTTCTTCTAACTCAATATTATCAACACCAACGCCTCGCAATTTCTCAATCATTTTTTCAATCCGTGCAACACGGGCATTCTGTATCTCGTCAATCTTATCTTGAAGAGTTTTATTTGTACGATCTAAGCAATAACCCAATATATGAATATCCTGACCATCTAGCTCAGAAGATAACTCTATTCCAGAAATAACTTCAATATTCTTTTCTCGACCCTCTTCTCTTGCCGAATCAACACCTTCTAACGTATCATGATCTGTAATCGCAACACAGCAAAGTCCAACACGCAAAGATTCACAAACTACTTCTTTCGGCGTTAAGCTGCTGTCCGAATAATTTGTGTGTATGTGCAGATCAGCAAATTGAGTCATCACTTCTTATCTTTCACTACTGAACTTGTTTTATGAGCTTTATCTAGAATTCCATTAACAAACTTACTGGACTCAATATCTCCATACTTTTTGGCAAGTTCAATTGCCTCGTTAATGGAAACTTTAGATGGAATATCTTTTGTATAGAGTAATTCGAAGATACCAATCCTTAAAATGTTTCGATCAATAAATGCCATCCGATTCAAATTCCAATTGGATGCATATTTAAGAATTTTCTGATCAATTTCTTTTAGATTGGATTCAATACCGAAGAGGATAGTCTTAGAAAAAATTTTAATTTCAGGATCTGTTGTGTCGCAGAATTCAGAAGAATTACCAACAACATCAGAAATAGGCTCTTTTCTGATATCAGCCTGATAAAGAATTCTTAGAATTAACTCACGAGCTAATGTTCGTTTTCTCATTTTAAAATAATTGAATCAAAGACCTAGAGCTTATACGCTCTTTATTTTTTTAAGAACTTGGACCATTTCCACAGCTGCACAAGCAGCATCGCGTCCCTTGTTGTTCGTCTTGTTTGATCGCTTGTATGCCTGATCAACGGTGTCTGTTGTCAAAATTCCTAAAATTGCAGGCTTTCCGGTTGATAAAGCAACTTCCTGAACACCAAAACAAGACCCCTGTGAAACAAAATCAAAATGCGGCGTCTCACCTCGGATAACTGCTCCAAGGCAAATAACAGCATCAATATCTTTCTTTTTAGCAAACTTAAGAGCTACAATAGGAATTTCCCATGCCCCTGGAACCCAAGCAACCTTAATAGATGAAGACTTCACGCCAAGTTTAGATAATTTATCTAAGCATCCATCAAGAAGCTTTGAAGTTATGAAATCATTAAAACGAGAAACAACAATTCCAAGCTTAATGTTTGTTACTTTTAAATTTCCTTCAATAATTTTTGCCATTTAGAATCTCAAAGTTTCAAGAAAATGACCTAACTTTTCTTTCTTGGTTTTTAAATACTTCTTATTCTTTTCATTATGCTGAACAACAATAGGAACCCGCTCAACAACTTTTAAACCATAACCTTCAAGCCCAACAATTTTCTTAGGATTATTGGTTAGCAACTTAATTTCCTTAACGTTCAAATCAACAAGAATTTGTGCACCAATGCCATAATCTCGTAAATCAGCACCAAAGCCTAAAGCCTCATTAGCCTCAACCGTATCCATGCCTTGATCTTGAAGATGGTATGCCTTAATTTTATTTTGCAAGCCAATACCTCTTCCTTCTTGACGCATATAAAGAACGATGCCATTACCCTCTTTTTCAATAGCACTAAATGCCGCGTCAAGCTGCTCCCGACAATCACATCGCTTTGATCCAAAAACATCGCCAGTCAAACACTCAGATTGAACGCGAACCAAAACTGGAGAATCGCTCGAAATATCACCGTGAACAAGCGCAATATGAGTTGTTCCATCAACAGTTGAATCGTATCCAATCATTCGAAAATCGCCATGAACTGTTGGAAGTTCTGCCTCACCGGATTTCTCAATAAGCTTATCTTTTTTACGACGGTATTCAATGATACTATCGATTGTACAAATCTTTAATCCCTGCTCTTTTGCAAATTCTTTAAGCTCTGTGGTTCTCGCCATCGTACCATCAGATTTCATAATCTCGCAAATAACGCCAGCCGGATATAGTCCTGAAATTTTCATTAAATCAACAGTAGCCTCAGTATGACCTGCACGAACCAACACGCCTCCCTCTCTAGCTCTCAACGGAAATAAATGTCCTGGTCGAATCAAATCCTGTGGATCTGATTTTGGATCAATTAAAACCTTAACTGTTTGAGCTCGATCTGCTGCAGAGATTCCGGTTGTTGAGTTCTTAGCTGCATCAACAGAAACTGTCCATCCTGTATTGCCTTCATCTTGCCAATCGCTATTGGCATGCACCATTGGATTCAAACGAAGCTCATCAAGACGCCGCCCCTCCATAGGCATGCAAATAAGGCCTCTTGCCTCTCGTGCCATAAAATTAATATCATCAGGATTTACAAATTCTGCAGCGATCAAAAGGTCTCCTTCATTTTCACGACCTTCATCATCAATAACTATAATCATCTTGCCATCTTTAAGATCCGCGATGATTTCTTCAATTGGATTACTCATGTTATTCCGTCCTTTGTATATTTATTTCTATATTTATATTACACCAAATAATAAAACGAATTATAAGTCTTTTTGGCAAAAAATTCAAGATGTTTATATTGTCAAGAGTATTTAAGTTGTCTATAATACATATATGCGTATCGAAGAAAAAATAGCTAAAATTTTAATCAACAGTAAAAAAACACTTTGCCTTGCTGAATCTTGCACCGGAGGTCTTATTTCAAGTCGCTTAATTAATGTTAGCGGAAGCTCCAAATTCTTAAAAGCTGGTATTACAGCATATTCAAATCAAGCAAAAACAAAATTTTTAAAAATCCCTGCAGATTTTATTAAATCAAAAGGTGCAGTAAGTTCTGAAGTTGCTATAAAAATGGCTAATGGTGCGCGCAAAGCCATAGATGCCGACTACGGAATTGGCGTCACAGGAATAGCTGGACCTACTGGCGCAACAAAGAAAAAACCTATTGGCCTTACGTTTATTGCCGCAAGTTCTAAAAAAAGAGACCTTTGTATTCAATGTCATTTCAAAGGTTCTCGTCTTGAAGTTCGATCAAAAGCCTGCAAAAAAGCTCTTGAGCTACTCCTTGTGCTCTTAGCATAAAAACTTTTCTTAAATTCTATATCTATGATTTTTAAAACGGCTAAATTGGTTTCAAGCCCAATGTCCACCTCGAAGGTGGGATAGGTTTAATTAACCATCTTTGAGATCAAGAGCAACAAGGGCGTGGAATTGTTGCGAATTATTTTGACTAATCACATTAACAAGATCATCGCCTTTATCATCTAGACCTAAAAGACCTATAAAATTTGTCACTGGAGTAATATTAATAATAATCGGCACAAAACCTTCGATGCTGCTCGAGCTAATATTTTGAAGATCCAATGGAAGATTAAAATCAATTTCATCCCCTTTAGTTATAATGTTCATATTCTCAGCGTTAAAGTCGATACCGCCTTTAAGATTTTTTTTGTTTAAAATTGAAGACGAGTTCTTCTCATTTATAACAATCCTTTCTCCGATGCCCATCGATTCAATAACTAAATCTTTTCTTTCTTCGACATATCCTTTTCGAAACCATTCAAGCGAATCCTTATTGAAAGGAATATATGTAAGCTCGCCAATTCCACCTCTTCTAAGTTCGTCAATGAGCTCATCCATCAACTGACTTCCAACACCTAAACCCTGCCTTTTGCTAGAAAAAGCTATTTTATAAAGATAAGCTTCTCTCTTTTCTGAAAAACCAAGCGCATCTATAGAATAAAGGGCAAAACCTAAAACTTTATTATTTTTTATTGCGATCAGGACTCTTTTCCCTTCTTGACGAATATAATCAAAAACCTCTGCTTCATTTAACCTTTGAGATTTTGGAAAATTTTCTTTATCAATTTTTAATATCTCTCGAACCGCCTGTTTTTGTTCTTGACGTGTTGAAAAAACATCAATAAGCTCTAAATTAACAAGCGCGCTAGAACCCTTTCTCTTGATGTTTTCAGCATTAAAATCGAGACCACCTTTGATGCCATTTACGCCAAGAGGAGTCGAAGCATCGATACCTTTGGCACGAATAACAGGTTCATCCTCACCGCTTATCTGCGCTTTATCTAAAATTTTTTCTGGATCCATTGAAATCCTGTTAAAACTATTAGGAATGCGATCAACTTCAGCCCAGAAAGTCGTGATCATGTCGCCACTTTTATTTCTGAAAAACTCAAGAGCTGTCTTTTGAACTTTCCCTCGAGGTTCAGCATCGGGACCGGCACCTCTTGTCAACCACGCATAAAACCGAAAAGCTCGTCCTCCTCCTTCTCTTAAATTGTTATTCGTCCGATATTTTAAATCGTTTAATTCTGATATGGACAATTTCGAATTACCGACAATCTTTTGCCATCTTCCAGGACTAACAACTGGTTGAAAAGCAACGAGCTTAAAGAATAATTCACCCTGAGGTCCGCGAAGAATCGAGATATCCGCCCTTGTTCTCATACTAGAAATATTTTCTTGATCACGAAAAAGATTGTCAATGATCTCTGCAACGGTATCCTCTAAATACGCTTTTCTTGCGTAAGATCCATTTAAATCTAGCTCATGAGTCGTTCTTGATGTTCTAGCAGGCGCCGCAATCAGCTGACCAGCAAAATTTCCGAAATCATTGCCTCTTCCAAAGAATTCATTGATCTGTTGATGAAATAGAATTTCAGGATTCGTCATTCGTTCAAACTCATCAATATTAAGCGTTCCTGGGAAACTTGCGTGATCTGGAGAATTCATAGAACTCGAGACAACTGACGATGCAGTTTGACTTGAGTTGACATCAATGATCTTTTTGCTACCTTTTAAAGTTGATTTCTTATTAGAACTCATCACCCTGTCCTTCTTTTCAGCTACTAAATACAATACGTCTTTAGAATTCTTTGCGCTTTTTAAATCAAGCTCCTTGAGCTCTTGCAATTCATCGAGTATGGCAGTTCCAGAAGAAGAACTTATGCTTCTTTCGTCATTAAATCCAAAGATATATTTAATGTCAAAATCATCAGATTCAAAAATATCAACAATATCCTTATTGGATTTTGCCCCATCAGGCGAAAAAGAATTAGGATCTCCGAATCCTACGTGATTTTGAATAACTATTTTTGTTCCTGGCGCTACTGTTTGCGCCACTTGTTTTACTAGGGATCTATAGTCAACATAATTAAAAAGATTTGAAATAACCACAGTGTCGAATAAATGGAAAATAGATTGTTTTGTCTCACCCTCATTCGCACCTAGAAATTCTTTAATAGCTTCTAACCCTACATCAGATAGATTGCTAAAATCTTCGACATTATTCTCCACAAATAAAGCCTTGGGGTAGTAGTCTTTGTCGACAGGCTTTCGAATGCCCATATCCAAAACTACAATCTTGCCATCCTTAAATCCTCCAGACACCGGATCATTCCCTCCTCCAAGCTCTAAAATAGTTTTTCCTAATATTCCATCATCAAACATTCTCGCATAAACATCAATCAGTTTTCCCTTGTAGTTCTTTCTTCTATTTTTCCAAATATTTTTTAAATGTAATTTGTATTCTTCTTTCCAGAAAATATCATCACCTTTTGATTTTGTGTCATTTGGAAGTTTAGGAGAAATCTGAACTGTTAAGCTGTTCTCTTTGCCAATCAGCTCTCTTCTAACCTCCGGCCATTTATAGCTTTCTTCCCTAATGAACTCTATTCTAGCCTTTGGCCCTTTATAATATTTAATTTTAATTTCGGCGTAAGGGTTTCCATATTTTTCTTTAGAAAATTTTAAGTAATCTGTGCCTTCCGCCAATTCCACATCTTTCGATTTCCAACGTCTATCAAAATCTGTTAGAAAACCAGAACTCCCGCCTAAATGCGCAAAATAAGGAATATTTTTCTGAAAAAATTTAAGTGCTTTTACTAGCTCTTCTGGGATATCACCAAATACGTTCATTTTTTTTGTGCCAAACTTTCCTTCAGAATAACCCATTAAAACATGCCCTGTTGGATATACTCCACGTATATAAAAATTAACTTTTTTAGAATCACCTTTCTCTGGAACAAAGTTGACTGCATAGTGGTCTCCAGTAGTAGGATGGTAAAATGAAAACAAATATTTCTCTGAAGAATCAAGCTGAACATCGCTAAAAGTTAATCCCCCAAGCATTGGGGTTGTACCATCCAGAGATTTTTTAATACTCAGAATTCCTTTAGCGACGAGGCGTCCAATTATACGAATAGCATCTGGAGAAAAGTATTTTCTGGAATTAACAATTTCGTCTTGCTCTAAAAGATTAACAACAGTATTATTATCAAACCTTTGAATTCCGAGTTTTTTAGCCATAGAGGCAAATTCTTGATTTATTTCATTAACAAAGCCTTCTAGCGTTGCATCCTGACCAGAATAACTTTTTAAGTAATTCGATAAAAGAAGAACCATCTTTGAGCTTGTGATTAATTGGCCAGAGGTAACTTTAGGATCAAAACTATCGATAGTTTTTTGATTCTTGCTAAATTTATCATACGTGTTCCCTTTTGGTAAATTTAAATATCCTCGATCTATCAATATTTGCAATACTTTCATAATTAATATTTCATCAGAAGAATCCTTCTTGGCATAATCAAAATATTTTATATTACTTAAAAACCCCGTAATGTTATCATCTTTTTCTGAGAGCAATTGCTTTGCTGTACTTTTATCTTCTACAATAAGCATACCTTTTTCCTGAGAATCTATAGAAACTATCAACATTTTTAAATCTTTAGTATCTGGGGGCGTATATGCAACATGCAACACACCATTATCATCAATCTTAATTTGAGAAACTTTCCCATCAAGAACCTCATCAAAATCATTTAAGTTTACCGGCCTGATAATCTGGTTCAGATCGATATCACCGGTAGAGGTAATTTTAGATGATGCTGCTTGATTACTGGAGGCCTTTTTGTGATTTTTAACACGCTCAACCAAAACATCTTCATGAAAAGTTACCAATTGCGCAAACTTATCCTCTTGGCCCTCTACCTTCTCAACCAACGAATAACGCTTTGCTCCATTATCACCCATCGCCCAAACAGATAAGGTTTTTCTTTGAGCAAACGCAAGCGCAACCAGTACATCTAGTTTCTCTGGGGCATTGTCCTTTTTATCGAAATCAAAATACTTTCCATTTAGCTCATAACTAGATATATTTTGATAATTGGATTTTACAAAATCAATGTTACTAAGCACTGTCCTCATCCTACTAATATCTCCTACGTCAAAGTCATCGTTTAATTCTATTTCTGATTTAAGCTTTAGCATTTCCGGAATTATGCCTAGAAGTATTAACCATAAAATCACTTCTCGCCCTTTCTTACCTTGAGTCAAAGAATCAAAGATGCTCATAAGCTGTACTGAAACATTGGGAAGTTTATCTGTTTTAGCAAGAATTTTATTAAGTTGATCATCTGACAAGATACCTTGAAATTTCTCAGTGATAACCTCTTTGAATTTCTGAGGTGATATCGAAAAGAAGGCAGACGGATCCTGCTTTCCTAACACCTTAGATGTCTCACCCATAAGAATATCCCAAAATGTAACAGGAGACTTTTCTTTTCCGTTTGCTTTTCTTTGCTTTTGGATATGCTTTAAGAAATTCCTTGGACCTCCAAACGATAGAGCATCTTCACTAGCTTGTGAAATATCAAATTTAGGTGAAGGATATCCTTCTTTTTGCAAATATCTTTTAAGATTTTCATTAAAGTTTCTTGAAAGGCAGCTAAAGTTTAATAAATAAACATTTTCAATGTTGCCTCTGCCTCTTTTTATAAGTGCCTCTCCCATCTCTTGATATGTCAAATGATTCCACACATTTAAATAATTTCTTCCTGCATGTCCATCATAAACAATCCTCAACGGTCCTATTGATTTTTCGACAGCTTCAATAGCATTTCTTTCTAAATGTATACCCTCTTTAAAAGACTGAATATTTTTCTCTAATACTCCAGCTGAAATTTCAAATGTTTCCAATTTATTCTTATTAAAACGTGACTGCCAACCTACTATATTGATAACATGAATCTCTTTTCCCTGTGCATCAGTTTTACCAAATATGATCTCTTCTAAAGCAACATCTATAAGCTCCAGAATGACATCAACACTTATACTAAAATATTGCAAATTCTTGAAAGAAATGTCTAGCATGCGACATAAGCGAATGGAGGAAACAGCAGCTGAGGTCTTTTGTCCCTCAGTTAAATTAAGATGATTCGTTTTGTTATCCATTATTTCTTTGTACGGAGTGTCTTTTAAAGCAATATTAAAATACGACATTTCTTCTGAATAAAATGCTTTAGATAAGAATAAATCTGGATTATCGTCTACAAGATTTTTAAAAGAATCTTGATTGAAAGGAGAATTGTTAAGTCTTAAAAGAAATCCCCTAAATCGATACGCATCTCTAGGGGATTTTTTTGAAGCAATCAAAAGAAGCTCATTTCGCTGTTCTTTATTAAATTCTTTAAATCGTTCTGGATCTTTAAGTGAAAAATAAGCTGCCCCATCGCTATTTTCCACCGCCTTCTTAACAAAATCATAGTCAACCCAACCAAAATCTGAAATATTCGAAAGAAATAAAATTGCTGCAGCTTTACTAGTATCTGCTGCGATTTCAAGGAGTTGGCTTTTCTGTTTGTCATCGAATTTATCTAATAAGCTAGGATCTTCAAGAACACAGTAGGCTGCCCATCTCTCACCTTTCAAAGCTTCTTCCACAAATCCATAATCAGCCCAACCATAGCCTGAAATAACCTTAAAATTTTCAATTGCCGCGGCTTTGTCAATATATGCTGCAACTTTCAGAACCTCTTCTCTAAAGGGAGCATCTTTAAATTCAGATTCTCTTTTAAAAACCTCAGATGATTTTTGCTTTGCTAATTTTATCCAATAATCTTTTTCAGTATCGTCTTTATAAGAAAGGGGGGCATTTTCTTTATCATTATTCTGGGCTAAAACATCTGATTGCTGAAAAATACTTAATCCTACCGTCACAAGAACAATCGTTGCGATCTTTAACTTAGCGACAAGATTGCTTCCTGCTCTTCTGCCATTTCTTGTTTTTGCTTCAATAAATTCTATGCTTTCACCAACTTTAAGTTTTCCAGTAAAACCTCCAGAGAAATACTTTCTAGGAATGTTCTTTCGCGTATATTGATCGTATTCAACCTTAATAAAATCGCAGACACCTTTTTCAAAAGATTTAAGATATTGCTTATAAATATCTTGAGAGACATTCTCAGCATCTATACCCTTAATCTTTTGCTGATCAGAATAAACTTTATTTACGATAGATTCCTTTAAATTATTCTTAAACCAATACGCTAAAATTAAAGAATTATAGATTTGTCTAAGTTGAGCAAAGTTTTTGCCTTCATTGACTTCTTTTTCAAGAGCAGGAATAACAATTTCACGGACGATTTCAGAAGCGAGCTTGTTATCAGTTTTAGATTCTGCATCCCTCGCTCCTTGAGACTCTGTGTTATTTTCAAGTGCAAGATAGTCCTCTTCCAGCATAACTTTAAGTTTTGATTCAACTACGAAAGCTCTATCATCCTTTACATAGACTTCAGCCTTGTCAGGCATGATCCAGACCTTATTAAAGGTATCTACAGGGATGTTAGTGGTTCCATACTGTTCATAGGCTTTCTTATAGATCTTTTGCCAGAACTGTTTACCGAGTTCATCTTCTGGATAGATTAAAGAAGCTGTGATTTGTTTTAAGAGATAGTCCTGAGAGAGCATATCTGTACCCATGTCTGTAACGGCTAGAGAACCAGGAATGATTCTGTCTTGTTCATGGGGAGATAGGTTAACCCATAGGTTGTCTTCAGGAATCGTTAAAGCGGTTAGAAAGTACTTAATGAGACGCTCAGAAACATCTTTTAACTCAGGTCCTTTAAGCCCGGTATCTCCAGAATCGACGATAAAGTCGAATTTAAGAGCATTGTCAGGATAGACTCTTATTCCACGAAGAATGGCTGGGGTGAAGGCCGGGCTTAAAGAAACCATAG